>VTLG01005128.1_pt1 | contig 16662 bp, 27 predicted proteins | sample 4694571 | NCBI WGS metagenome assembly VTLG01 (sample SAMN12604809, study PRJNA352737) | marine metagenome | biome: ENVO:00000447; feature: ENVO:00000209|ENVO:00000569|ENVO:01000036; material: ENVO:00002151; isolation source: viral sequences binned using virsorter ...
CTAAGGAATATAACCCAACCGATACCCAATACACCTAAAACGAATGTTGTCACGATTGTAAAGTTTAACGGGACCATATTGATAGCAGTAAACATTGGAAGGGTAACGGCCATGGTTAACATACCAAAACCAGCAGCCTCTGCATTTTGGCCTAATAGATTGGCACAAAAGAACGATATCAACCCAATAAAGATAGTCGCTATCAACGCGGTTATAACGCCTCTAGGCGCATCATAAGTAGTGGCTAAAGTGTCAAAATGTGTTCCTACCCAATTCCCATCCCAAAAGGTGTTTAAGTCGTTCTCATAACTTTGGTTTCCTGTACTTTCGGAAAAATCTGGGGCCGATGTACCAGACGAAAAAATTGCCGGTATCATTGACTGCAATTGTGGAATAGCGTTGGAAAAATATTCTTCACCGCTACCGCTGCCAGCAGCGGTTAATTGAAGAACACCACCAGGGCTTTGAATCAGATCATAGGCAATATCATCATTCCAAGCAGGGTCATTTTCAAATTTATAGGCTAAATCGGCAATTTGGGTGTACAACAGATTAGTGGTATTGGATGTGTCTTGCCATTGTATTGCCGGGGTGGTGATACTCGGAGCTGTGCCGGGAAACACGCCCGGTTTGCCTTGCAACGTCACTAAATAGTTTTCAGAGTTAGGATTTTCAAATTCTATGGATGCAGTTTCTTTTTGAGCCGCACTCCAATAAAAAGAAAAGATACCGCGCCCGTATCCCCTATCATTGAAGGCATAAGGCTCAACAGATGTTAATTCGGTGGTGCCTACCAAAAAGCGCCCTAGATAGGCGTCTGAGATTATTTCATCTGGTATCACTGAATAAGCCAGATTGTATTCAACGACCACTAATAAATCATCAGCCTCTAAAACCGCGTCATACGCTTTAACGGTTTCTATGGCGATGGTATCGGGGTTAGATATAGCAAATAGCGGTTTCGCGTTTGCCATGAGAAAGATGAACACTAACCAAGCAACAACTAACTTAACGCCAAATATCCCATATTTGTGTAGACGTGATTTTGTTTTTTTAGAATCGTGCATCAACCCTCCGTGAGCTTTATCTGAGGGCGTATTCCAGAGTTGCGATGAATAGCATAGCGATAGAGACGCCTAAAGCTAATTTACTGGTAAGGGTTATCCCTTCCCGTTGGCCTGGTCTGAATCCGAATATTTGCTTACCTGTAATCAGGTATAGATCATCATCAAACGCTGCGATGGTCATTACTATAAACCCAAAGAACAACACTAACAAAGAGCCACCTAAAGCGGCTTGGTCTAATGTGTCATAGGCAAAGATAGACGCCCACAAGGTTGATAACACGGCGGTTAGATGTAGAATCGTGTTCACGGTATGTATACCGTATTTGTACGGCCCTCGCGTTTTATCTCCCAACCCTGCTTTTCGCAAAAGTGCTGTAATAACTTTGCGGTAGTGATGTTGGGGTCTATTGTTTCAGCTTCCCTTACATACATAGATAACGTTAATGTTTTTGACGGCATACGGTGGGCCTTATCTCTAAGAAATGCTGCTAACTGGTCTTCTCCGGGTGCGCCTATACTGAGGTCCGGTGCATACGGTTCCCAGTCTTTTAATTCTTCCCGTGTCATATCGTTTTGTTGTTGATAATACAACTGCTCGTCTGCTTCTAAATCCCCTTCCTCACCCCATTGTTTTAATCGGATACGGTTCTTATCGCCGTCCTTTAACCAAATAGGACTGTGTATTTCCTCGGTAACATATGCTCCAAAGAACATACCGCAATTGTGAAACCATTTGAAGTAGTCATATTCCCAAACGTTAGGTGGCCAGGGTTTTCTTTTTGTATTGCCACTCCACTGGCCCCACCAATCATGAACCCTTTGCGCTGCACAGAAAGTATGCTCCGGGTTCCCGCATCCCCTTGGTTCTATATCGCAATCTATGAATAGATCGATCTGCTCTACTATATCCCCGTCAAGGCGTTGGGGAAATTGGGTAGCTCCGGACGGTTCGATTGAGCGTTTACGAATTTGAGTGATAAACCCTTCTAGATTTAGGTTACTGGTCATTTGCCATTTACGGCGGTGGCAATACATGGCTATCTCATCTATCTCTATCCGCATATTCCAACCCCAGTCAGGATATTCGGTTAGTTCTTCGACAAGGAATGGCCGGGTAATATCGGCGTAGGTATTTTGAAAATTAGCAGCTATCAGCCAGGGGTATGTGCCGTTATCCTTATACGCCGGTTCCCATACGCCATCAGAATTGTAATGGCCAGGGTGCCAACCTTTACGTAGGTTCCGTTGGGCGTATGCCTGTTGAAAGTGGTAGCCCTCAGCAACCAGCGTCAATGTCTTACCCCGGCCACGTCTGCCCCAACGCAACGTAAAAGTGGGCCTGAAGAATTTATTACCGTTCATTTCCCCAGGCATTAAAACATCTTTACGCACCTCGGGTTCCGGTCCTCGATATAGACCCGGTGGGTTTGCTTTGATACGCCTGGGTGGTAACGCTTGTATTGTGGGGTTGCTTCCGTATGCCATGCTTTAACCCGCCAAAGGATTATTAGGGTTTCTTGGTGTCAATCTATCTCGGATACCAGATAGGAAACCCCCACTTTCCGCAGACATTTCCACTTGTCGATTACCTGTAGCGATAGTGACAAAATCCCGTCGGGCGTTACCACCGAGAGCAGATGTGCCGGCCAGATAATACCAGGCGCTGCCCAATGGGTCCTCATATCCGGTATACATACGCATGACACGCCCCCTGATACGCACCATCCGCTTTAGATATTTCTCATCTATGATGGCCCTTGGCAGATACCGCCCTGGATCATCTGCAGGGAATGACATTATTTCCTCGGCACTGTTATAGGCGCTACCGCCTCCACCAGTGCCAGATGTGTAAAACCCTTCATTGCCGGGAATACGCTTATTATGCTGAGCTCCGCTTGCCGCTGGATTCTCGGACGCATTTATCTCCGGTTGGTAATCGTTGGGTTGCTCGCTTTCACTGTAAAATTGTTGCTCAACCAATCGTTCTACCCTCTTGTTCTGTCTCTAGTAATTCTATAAATATCCGTATACGCTTTTGAGCTGCTTGAAAATTCTCCCGTATAGAACGCTCAAGCGCGTAATTTTTGTTTTCCCTAGCCTCTTTTAGCAAACGCCACCCAACTTCCATAGAACCTTCTATAACGACCTTTGCCGAGTGCAAATCTTCGTTGGTGGCCTCGTCTGCTTTCAACGTGCCGTAATAATCGGCGTAAAAGGACGCCATCTTTCGTTGGATACCTATTTTTTTGGGTTTCTTTTTTCTCAGTTTCATCTTTTAACCGTTATTAGTTACTGCCATTGTAAATATCAATCCCAGTATAAGGATTCCACCAAACGCCACCATGCCACCAATCTTGATAGCTTGCCATTTATCAACCGGCATACGCATTTCCTGACGTTCTTCTACCATCTGTAAATCTTGCCAAAGTGTTGTTGAACGGTACACTACAGGAACGTAAACATCATCTGGAATAGCATCAAAACCAGCGACGGTTAGCCCGGTATGTTGATTGTTAGGTCCACCTAACTCAGGTAGTCCCAAGTCCGGTTTTTCTTCCTCTACTACTTTTTTATTCTTTACTGCCGGCGCAATAGGTTGATTCCCTATCGCTGGTTCACCTCGTAACCCGGTATGTACTATCGGTTGCATATAAGGCACCCCGTCGATCCATAACCTACGCGCTACCCAGAACGGCGGTGTGGGACACCATTTAGCGCCGTTCCACCATCCTAAAGAAAACCCGCCGGCACCAAAGATGATTGCCGGGAATATCGGATGTAGTGGGCCTATCAAAGAGAATAGGACGCCGTAGATCATCAGGAATGTCAGCATCCCGCCCAACATACCCCAGGTTCTACGCCACATCCCATAATCAGGTTCTATGCGTGAAGCTGCCGGTAATTTGGTAAATAACTCCCTTAACTGCAATTGACAATGCCAGACGGCTGAATCACCAGAAGCATAGTCAAAATCCCTTATTTCAAGTCGTTCAAACTTATCAACCGGTATTTGATTTATATCCGGTACATGAAACTGCTTTGGTCTTGTCCCTTGTTGTTTAAGAGCGTCCCATATCATAACCATGGGTTCACCCCGTCAATAATGTTATTCGCCCCTGTAGCGCCCTCTACCGGCACTGTTGGCACCGGTAATGGGGGTTGTTCCCCAAATCTAGACTGTAACGCCACAATAGCGATTACAATAACTAAAACGACTGCCACACCTAACAATATGACCATGGCGGCTTTCATCAGTCCATTATCAGACCCGGACCGCGCTTCCCTAGCAGCAGCCAAGGCATAAGCCTCGGCGTGTGTGTCGGCCTGTTCTTTTTGTCTAGCTTCTAAGTCACTGAAGGGTAGACAGCTTACCGGGTATATCGCCCCTTCTTCTACCAATACCGCTAACCCTTCACCCTTTGCCGGCGGTGGCGGCACTGGCACCGGAGTCACCCACCCATTCTCCTCAAACGACACATCACCGGGGTCTGTTTCCATATTTCCCGTTAGGTCTAACCATCTAAGCCTCTGTGCCGGGGTCTTGAGATATAACGGGTCCTCGCTTTGTATGTAGATTGGATTTTCGCTTAGAGAGTGGGCCTGGCGATCTACCCCATTGAGTAAGTGTCTCGGCAGCTCCCCCGTTATCTTTCCCCTCTTTCTCCGGTATCTCCCATCCGCGAGCCAGTAAGTGATTCTCACTTGTGACATTCCCATTCCTCCAATGTATTAACCCTTCTTTCCAATAGATACTTTTTGCCAGGTTTAACGGCACCCCTCTTATATGAAGGTGTAATAGTTTGACTATCTGCCCTAACCGTCCAGAACCAAACCTTCGCCGTTCATGTTTGACCGCTGAATAGTTCCGTATTTCCATCCCTAATAACTTGGCCATCTGGTATTGGGAACACCCTAGAATCTCCTCGGTATCCTTCAAAAGGGCTACTTGAGCCTCTTTTGTCAATCGTTGTCCTTCTACCAATAGGAACATTTCAGGGTTGATTGAATCGGCTTTACTAGGGAAAAAAGGAATTATCTGTTCTCGTTCGGGTTCTATCTTTGGTGAATCTGCCTCGATTGGTTCTTCTTCCAAAATCCACCCTACTACTTTGCCAGATTTACCAATACATTAGCATATTGTCTTTAAGTGGAAGAATCCTTCTATATAGCAGTACTATTGCAGTTTGTTTGTGCTATTCCTTAAAATTCCTCTGTATGAGAGTTGCATCTATCCTCGGTCTGATTATTGCTGTGCCGATGGCCTTTGTGGTGGTGTTATCACAGGTCAACGGCTTGCAAGACTCTGCAAAAGGATTGGTTCCAACCTCTATCGACCCGGTATTCGGGGCAACAACCTTTGTGATTCTGTTACTAAGTTTGTTTCTCGGTGCGGGTCTAGTGATAGCTGCTGGTGTAGTAGCGTTGGGCGGTAGATAAAGATGTTCGATGAAGCTAAACCTTTTACCCCGGTCAGGTTATGGAAACTTAGCTTATGGTCTATTTGGATCAACCGTTACACGTATTACCCGCGGTTATTCTTTGTCTGGGCCGGCCTGAAGGTAACGGGCTCGCCACTTATTGAAGATTCCAAGGAGGAATGACTATGGGAAACGTAGGAACAAAGGTCGGCGCTATCGTCGGCGGTGTTATCGCTCTAGTGATCGGCATGGTCTTGGCTACTACAGTCAACACCCAGGCTGCTACCACTGGTAGCGCAGCCAACATCGGTTCATTTGCCGGCGCTGGTTCGATAAATGACCTGATTCCGCTGGTTTATATTTCCAGCATCCTGTTGCTCGGTGTATCCCTGTTCGCCCTCGGTGGCGCAGGAATGGCCGGCTTCGGACCTCTCCGCTAATCTAGCGGTCAATCAGTTTTTGCAAATCTGATATTTAATAGAGGTCATAAGCATGGCAACAAAAAAATCCAAGTTGGCTAAAGCTCGTGCGGTGGTCAAGCGCCGCACCGCTCGCACCAAAACCGCTAACCGGCGAACGATGGCTCGCGCTCGCCGTAAGTAGTTTTAGCCCCGTATCCACAATCGAATAAGCAATCTATAATAGCCTCTATTCTGCTTGTCGCATTGCAGAATAGGGGCTATTTCTTAATTAGGAGAACCCAATGCCAAAGACACTAGGCAGCAAACCCAGAAAAAAGAACCTTTCAAAAAACCCTTTAAGTTTCAAATCAACTCATTTGACCATAATTCCTACTGATTTAGCGGAAATGGCTGACGGCCCAGGAGACATTAAACTAAACAGAAAAAAAGTTCCGTTTACGCCAGACAAAGTATTTAGAAATAGAAAAAGTTGGTCACTTGCTGGCGTTAAAAAAACACTTCCCGGCGCTGTAAAATTAGCTACATTGGAACATAACCGCGGATATGACGTGGGCCGGGCCAAAACCCGCGATGGTTACGCCGTTTATATTTCTGTTTAATCAGGAGGACCCAATGCCAAAGACACTAGGCGCAAGTAAACTTAGAAAACGCCGGCCACTAGCTGAGGGAAACAAAACATCTGCTCGGGAATTAGAAATGTTCATAATGAATGATGAACCACTTTACCGGCAGCAATGGACGCCGATTATCAAAAACCTTGTAAGGCGTAAGAAAAAAGGTACTTACGATTCTGAAAAAGCCATTAAACTCTTTGAATATCTAACTAAAGCGGGATCAACCAAATATCGCAAAGAGTATGGTGGTGGCCCTGATATGTTTACTCCGGCCACCCGCCGGTTAGCTGCTATTTCCCTTCGCAATGACTTTGAAGGGGAATATAAATTAGGTCAATACGACAACCCATCTTTCCAGTAGGAACCGCCCAATAGTATTACTAGCTCTTTTAGCAGTTGCCCTGGCCGTCCGTTTAGCATTGACACTTAGCCATGACGGTTTATTGGGCGTGGACGGTGGCGCATATCTGGTAGGCGTTAACGCCGTCCTAGGTGATGAACCCACCGGGGCCGGTTTTCCAAGGCCACCATTGGCCCCAGGTTGGTTATTAGTACCCTTTGTTAATTATCTGGGTATGGACGTGGGTTATAAGGTCTGGTCAAGCATTGGTAGTGTTTTACCAGCTATCCCGGTTTATCTCCTGGCCCGTCGCATCGGTAGCAGCCAAACCCACCGAGGTTTCCCCCCTTCGCCTCGGCCTCCATCACCTGCTATCTTTGCGGCGGGTTTTTTGTTGCTTGATTTACTTCACGCAGAAATGATAGTCACTGGCGCTTTACCCCTGATAGCGTTTGCGCTGCTTGCCATGGTCTGGTGGGCCATGGGTGAATTGTCGGAACAATGGTCACTTACAAGCGCCGTTATATTGGTTATCTGTTTGGGTCTGATACCGTGGGTCAACCAGACTACCGCCGGCCTTGCTTTGGTTACTATCCCGGTTTACGGAATCGCTCTTGTCGGTTTTAAAGCTAAAAAAACATGGGATAGTCAACAGATAACCGGGTTCATACGTTACGAGGACCATTTGCTATCCGTTATTCCTCGTATCGGTTTTCCACTTGCTGCCGGCGGTCTTATAGCCTTATGCGCTTTACCCTGGTATCTACAGGTACTGCCAGGCACCGGATTACTCAATTACCCTGGCCCCTTTATGTATCTCAGCCCCTGGAATGATTCATCATGGGTTCAGATCGCGGTTGCAGCTCCGTTAGGTATTTACACCATCTGGCGGGCCCAAGAACCCTGGTTACGCGCTATCGGTGTTTTGATACTGTTATTGGCTGCGTTACTTCCCTGGTTATCCACCGATGAGACAGTGATAAACATCTTTTACCGTTCTCGGTATCTATTGGCCATACCGTTCTTTACGGCCATTTCTTGGTGCGTTTTTGTCCGTTGGCTACCCAATATGCCTCCATGGGGTAAAACCCTTGCATTTGGCCTTACACTTTCAGCAATTGCCGTTATGAGTGCCGGGTATTGGTTCCAATTTAATAACCAAGCAAAATACTCGGATATGGTGACACATGAAACGGAAGAAGCACTGGAGATAGCTCGCGCCAGTGGTGACGGTAAAGCCATCATCAATAATTCGTTTACTTTGGCTCTTTGGGTATCCGCTATTAATAAAGTCGAAAGTCCACATACATGGACGTGGAAACCACCAAGGCATTGGACTCAGACCGATAAGAATGTGCGTTGCGTGTTGGGTTGGCGTCCTGAGTGTGATGTAGCAAATTCTGTTCATTTTTTGAACGCTGGTTGGATACTGATTGAGAATAGGTTTCCTTATTACAACCTCCGCGCCCCTGGCGTTTATGGTGCGTTGAATGTCTTAGAACCGTGGGCCAGTCTACGCACTACGCCGTGGATCGAATTGGTTTACTCAAAAGGCACCACTGACTTGTACCGTATCTCCCACTAAATAGTGCTATCATAGCACTATGGCAGACACCATCCACTGGTTAAAATGTTTGCGTTATACGCATGGGAAACCATGTGGCTATACGTGGTTGCCGCGTAAGATTGGCCGGCCTATTCGGTGTCCTTCTTGTAAAAGTCCGTATTGGGATAAACCACCCGGAGATAAACGCTAGTGGATCAAGCAAACATCAGCACAATAATAGCTATGTTTTTTGTTGGGATAGTCGGATTAATTGCGGGGTTGGTGGTAGGTGCGTATTTTCGCTTGAAAACAGTAAAGATGTTACGCCGGCAATTAAACGCAGCCCATCGCCGTAACGCTATTTTAAGCAAGCCGATAGAAGAGGAACCAAATGCGTAGACCTAACCGAGCCACAATAGATACCGAGGTCGTAAAAAAGACTATTAACCGTAATAGCGTTTTGATAGTGGAAGGGTTTTTAGGGTTTATGTTGTTTTTGCTGGTAATAGGGATATTTACCGGTTCTTGTAATGGGCCAAGGGGATTACAAGGGATACAAGGTATTCAAGGAATCGAGGGTGTTGCCGGCCCTGCTGGAGATACTACCGGCGTTCTTGGTATCCCTGGCAACCCTGGCGATACCGGACCAGTTGGCCCGGCCGGGCCTCAAGGAATTCAAGGTGAGCAAGGCATACAAGGAATACCGGGAGAAACAACTGGCATTGCCGGCCCTGCTGGTGCTGATGGCGCTGTCGGACCTGTTGGCCCTGCCGGGCCTCCGGGGGATATGGGGTATTTGAATGGCGCACCAAGTTCTTTGTTAAAACCCAATATCAACCAGATTCTATTCTTTCAGACTGCCGGCGTTACGGTTGAGAATCCAGGCTTATCTGCTGGTGGGTTTGCTAAAGAGATACCCAACAGGATGTCAAGGCGCACTATCGATTTGACACATAAAGGCGCGATACGTATCCAGTGGGCTATGAACATCCAAAGTCCCGATATTAGATTGCAATTAGAATATCAACCCGCCGGCACGTCTATCTGGCGTGTTTTAGTACCATTCTTTGGCGCTGACGTTGCGCCTTATGCAAATCACACCAGTGGTTGGTACGGTTTGGCCCCTGATGATACCAAAGAATTATTTGTTCGGGTGGTTGTAGAAGGAAACGGTATTTTAGACCCAGGTATAACTTATGTAGAAGTGGACGCAAGATAATGTTTTTAACTTTTAATCCAGACGTAGATAATCTGATTGCCGATACAGACGTTTATACCGTTATCGATAACACCTATCTTGATTCCATGACCATATCTCAAACGATTTTACATAATGGAATGTCCACACGGGGTCATTCGCATAGCGACCAAGATGAAATATATATCTTTTTGGACGGTCATGGTTTGATGTTTCTAACCGATACAGAAAATAAGAACGTTACCCAATACATCGTTAAACCTGGCACGATCATCGGAGTGACTGCCGGTTATCATCACCGGGTTTTCAATAATTCTCGGTTGACTGATGATTTAAGATTTCTTGCCATATTCCCTGAACAACGTTTAAAGGCGTAACTAATGCCATGGTTGTTATTAGCATTGATACCGTTAGGCGGGTTTCTTATCTGGTCGTTTGTGGCAGCAGCGCATCATCTGATGATAACAACGGCATTGGTTTTGATTTTTGCGGTAGTTATGATTGCCGTATATCTGCCTGAAAGTTATTGGTCTGACTATTGGCAAACATTAACAGACTGGTAACGCAACTAGATACGGAGATAGTTCGCACATGGGCCAAGAATGCAGCTCCAGCATTTTTGGCCTTTTATCTTGTGTCAAACGTTTTGGTGCGTTCATTCACTGATATCTGGATGTTTATAGGATGGACCGCTTTATGCGCTGGATTGATATGCGGCGGGTGGTCAACAAAACGAAATACAGTGTTTTGGGGTTTGATAGCTTTATTGCTGTTTCACGCCTTGGCCATCCCTGGAAGTTTGATCTGGGGAATCGGTAATTGGGAATTTACTGCTGGGGTATTGTTGTGGATGGCCCCGGCCCTGTTGCTATATCTTGCAGCAGACGCCCGACAAGTTTTTGTTTGGCTTATCCCGGCGTTTCTTGTTCACGCGATATTGGTTATCTTTGAGGGTTTAACCCATTGGTATCTAATAGAAGATGTGATGGTTAGACAAGGGAACCATACCGGATTGACAAATAACCCAAATCTAGCTGCTGGATTCTTGGCAATCGGTATTGTTTATCTGATGGCCAGTAAACGCCCTGTATTTCAGGCGCTCTCGTTGCCATTGGTCGTTGCTTTATTGTTTACGGGGTCACGGTGGGGAATATTGGTTCCGGTGGCAGTAATCGCCGTCATGACGCTTTCAGGGGCCATTACTTGGAGGGTTCTGGCCGGTGGAATCCTGGCATTGTTTATAACAGTGGTTGGTGTAGGTCTTATCGGTGGTGGCTACCAGATAGCGGGGTATGGGTCTATCACTGGTGCATTAAACCCGATAGTAACTGATGTTAATGTGCGGTTGGCTATTCCTCATCTGCCAACATTCCTACCACATGGAGTAGCTGAACATCCCGGCCTACACAATGTGCCACTCCGTATCGCTGTTGAGAATGGCATTATCGCTGCTGCTATTTGGATTGTTATCACCGCATGGGCTCTGATCTCTAAAACCAATAATGAACCACTTTACCGTTGGCTGTTAATCACGCTGGTTTTACTTTCTGTGCTGGATTACTACACTTGGATGGGCCATTTGGGTGGGTTCTGGTGGTTACTGATAGGACTGCTAACTAAACGTCATTCCCACATCGGACCATTCCACATTTGGCGGTAAGTAAAAAAATCGTTTTCTAGTAATTTTATTTTTAGTTGTAAATCAGAGTTTTGCCGTTCAAGAATTATTACTTCGCTTTTTAATTTCAATTGACTTGGACTGTCTTGAAATCTTGTTTGGTGGATGATGGTAGCAATGATGGCAACTATTAAAACCAAAGTCCACAATGTACAAAAACTGTAAACCATATATCTTTTCATTTGCCGTAACACTAACCATAAAGATTTTATATATAAGGGGTAACAACAACCCCCCCCCCCTTTAGGGGGGGGTGTTGTTACACCAGGGGGGTAACAAGGGGCGTAACAAGGTGTAACATGTTACACCCCTTCATCCCAATCGACTACATCCAATCGACTTTTTATCTTAAATCTTTTCCGTAGATGTTTAGCTAAAAGTTGTTGAAATGTCAGGCAAGGAATTTTTTTATACCGGTTCAATGGGTGAACTAGATCGATACTTGGTGGCCAACTAGAATTAGGATTCTTGGACCGCCAAACCTTAAAGCTAAACCCCATCCATGTGATTTTAGTGACTGCTAAAAATGTAGGACTAGCCATCTTAACTGGAAAACCCGGATGGCGGCGTAACGAACAGTGATCTTCCCCCTCCATCTTCAGGTATATGCGGTGTAAAAAAGTTGCCCCAACTCGGTGCAAAACCGTCTTGATTAACAATAGAAAACATATCGCCTTTATGCCGGTTCAAGGTTGTCTTAACGGAATTCTCATTAGCCTCTATCAGCTCTGCTATTTCTCTAACTGTTAAAGCGCCGTTCTTTAGTACGGCTGATATGCGTTGGCCTAACGTCATTCCCTCTGCAAACTCTGGAACCGCTGCAATATCGGCAAATCTAAAATTTACCTGATCATCCTCAAATGTCAGGTTGTATGCGCGATCATCTAACCGTTTACCGTTATTGGACTTCGTATGCTTTATCTGCATGGCGAATGACCTAGCGCCCGGTTCATGGCTCGCGTCTACCCTATAGTTAGCCCGTGGAAGGTTTCTCCAGAAAATAGACCCAAATGGCTCGGTTTCTTTGCCACCCTTAGAAACGTGGGCCACCGTTAGGGAGCTGCACCGCAAAGACCGAAGCGCCCTAAAATATTCGTTAGTAGGTTGGCTTGCTTCCGGTTCCCCTACCGCCGGCGCAGCACTGTCCACTATCACCAGCGAAATGTTGTGATCCATCACCAGTTGGTTTATTTGCTGAAAGTCTGACGCAATGGTCTGGTGCATCTGCCGATAAAAAAACCCTTCCGGTATCGGTTCATCAAACCCGGCGCTTACCATGTTGACCCGTTCCCATACGGTATCCTCATCGGTTTCGTAATCCAGAAACAATACGGAACCGGGCTCAGGAATCAATCCCATCTGAGGCGTTCCCATGGCCACCGTGACACCCATCATCAAGGCTAACCAGCTTTTACCGGTATCCCCTTCACCAAATACAAGGCTTGCTTGTTTCTCCTGAAGATACGGAAATAAGCGGTGCCGTAAACCGTCTGGTGGTTGGTAATCAGCCAAATGTAATATCGGAGTTCCTTCCCGATGTTTCTCCAAAACCCTGATACAGGTGTATTCTAGAATCTTGTCCCATTCCACCGTAGGAATCTTGGTTGTCAGAAATTTGGCCATGCTGTTCCGGGTGGTGGATGAAGTAAGATTTAACCTTGCCTGGTGAACGTGGCCCAACTCCGCTGGACGGCGGGATTTTATAGTTATCTCTCCGGTAGTCTCATGTTTGCTATTGGTATCTATCCGGTCCACGCGAACATCCAATAACTCGGATTCAAACGTCAATGAAAATATGCCGGCGGTATTCTCCAGTTTCGGAGCTTGCACACTCATAAATCAATCGTCCCTGTTGCTGGTCGAATAGGCGCTGGTCGCGGTGGCGTTGGCCGGGGTGGAGCTGATACCGGTTCCCCTGGCAGCACATCCAATAATGCGTTGGTGAATCTTTCGAGCTGCGCTGCTATCTGAAGCAATGCGTTAGGCGTTCCTATCTTCTCGGCTTTAACCTCATCCTCTAGTTCGTATTGATCGCGCCACGCAGCAGAACATAATAACCGGCCTAGCGGGTTTATCTCATAACGCCGGTGTGTTGGACACCAACGTTTGGTCAATGATTCGGTAACCATCTTTTACTCCTTGCTTTTTGTATCCATCTTTGAGGCCCCACCCATAACCATGGAATCAATACAATCATGGCCCACGCCATCATAAAAAGCATTAAACCCCAAAAGATTAAACGGTTTTTCATGGCATAAAATCCAACCCCGCCCCGGTAAATGCAAACCGGGGCGGGGTGTCTGAAGTACCATCAGGGTGTCGAATCCTGATGGCAACGAAAGGAGATAGCCGCGCAGGGAAGCAAAACCCAAGCGGCTCAGATTTAGCCAACACTACGGACCCCAGAGTACCATTCTGGGGTCCGTAGTTCTGCTGCGGTGTGCTGTCCCTTTCCCTTCACATCTTCCCCTATTCGCACTCCGCTAGACAGGCTTGGTTGAGGACAGAACGCGCACCATGGTGCAGTCATGCCAGATAGATGATAAGTCCTATGATGGTCAAATGTTTGTTGTACTGTAAGTCGCATTATTAAATATATTCCTTTATCTCGATACCCATTTCGTTACACCAGTGGCGCAACGTTGGCCCGGAAATCCCTAACCGTAAAGAAACAAGCGCCACTAAAGAACGTTGCCCCCGTAGCTCTGTTAACATACCCTCCAAAATTTCAGAAATATCTAACCCGTTAAATTCCAGTTCGATTCGCTGCTGTTCGTATGATTTAAGCAAAGTTTTTTAAATCTCCCTATTTCAAATGATGTAAAACCGCTTCGTTTCTTTCATTTACGGCATATCCGCAATCTTCGCAAATCTCGCAGAGGCAACTAACGTTATCGCATTGCTGTAATTCATGTTGATATCTATGGCCACAATCCGATATGTATCCATCATCATCGCGTTTGCCACATTCACTTGTTATTGGCTGAGTCATTTTGCTGCTCCTTCCGTTTCTGTTTGCCTGGGCCTTAAGCATAATAATATAAAATCCATTTGTCAAGTGTTCTTGTCAAACCAATTTTATAAGAGGTTTAAAGCGCGAAAGTCAATGTGCCTTTAAAGCGCGGGAAGGGATTAAACCGGTATCCCCTCGCCAATGACCTGGCGTCTAACGGCGCTCAGGGTGTAGTAGTGCTTCTGAGTTGTGCGAATATCGGTATGGCCTACCATCTTTGACGCCGTGGCCATATCCACCCCGCCGTCTACCATGGTCTGTACAAATAGTGACCGGAACTCTTTCGGCTGTACTGGCCGGCCTAGCGCTATGATCCCGGCCTTTTCAAACGCAGTCCGTAACCCTCGGGCCTTGATGTTGAATACCTTATCAGTGGGTTTTAGGAATCGCCCCTTGATATAGTCCCGGAGCTGCACCCCCAGGTTAGGGTTTATATATATCGGTTCTGTTTCGGCCTGGCCCCGCTTTTTAGAGCGCTGGATATAGATGATGGATGATGGGCCGTCCAGGGCGCAGAAACGCACCTGTAATTCCAGCACCTCGTTTATTCGTAGTCCGGTATTCCGCAGTACCATGCAGATCAAACGGTCACGCCAGTTGGTGAGAGCGTCCCGAAACGTTTCGTACTCGCCCTGCGTTAGTGTGTCGCGCATTAACGGCGCGTCCAACGTAGGGATGGCCGGCAGATTAGTGTTGCGGTGGATGATTGTCATGTTTTGGCACCTCAATTACTTCTCCCGTGTCTTTATCTATTACATCGAATCCGTACAGTCCGTCTTTGTATCCGCGTTGTTTTATTTTTACGCCAAATTTCTCTGGCTCGACAATCATCCTAGTCAGACTCCCGTTATTTATACGGTCTGGATTAAGGATTAAGGCTTGAATCACAGGGTTTTCGTATATTACTCCCGCTAAATCGGGGTAATAAAACTCGATATACGGTCGAGCCTGCCAGTATTCCTTTTTAAGAGTCATGTTTTATCTCCTATCCAACCCGGCAGCATAATTGACTGATTCACAAAATCTACAACGCCAGCCAAACAAAATCTGGCCAGCAACTGAAGCACCAACCGAAAAGAAATCAGAACCATCTGTAATTGTTTCGTCTTGTTCGGGGTTAAACTCCCGATCACACTCACCGCAAGAGGGCCATGTACTAGTATGGATAATAAAATTGCCGTTTGCTATTTCTTGTAGGGTTTTACCCAAATGAGATTTATCAAGTTTTTTACGGTTGCGTTTTGTACCCATCTTTTTATCTCCTACCCTTTTTCTTCATCTGTATCTGCGTTAACTGATGGTCTAATAGCTGCTTCCGCAAACGCTCTATCATTTCTTTTAGGAAAGACTCAAATTGATCGTTATCCCCTATAATGCGTTTTTCCACTGTTATTATGTGTTCATCTGCTGTTTCCCAAGACATAAAGAGTCGCGTAATGTTTTTATGCCGATCCCCGGACTCTGAAATGATCGACCTAACTTCTGTACCTAGCTTTGCCATACTGCTTATCTCCTTTGCCGTTTGTCAGAAATAACGGCAACCGTTGCCGAATTTTACACAAAAATACCTGACGGTGTAAACGTGAGTCCCGTCAGGTATTCCAAGATTTTTGCCGAGTATGGACATAAACGGCAATGGCTATTTAAGGCACTTCATCATCCAACGGCGGTAAACAATCACAAAAACCAAATTCGTTAGCGTATTGTCTACAGCGGGAACAAAGATATTGACTTGTGCCAAATTCGATAAACTTTGGCGGGATGATGGCTGCTGGCCTGTTCAGGTATTTATCTAATTGATAACGCAATATGGACGCTAGTATCTCTACGTCGTTTAAGGCGTCTACCGGGTCACGTTGCAATGCCGAAGAAAGTACCATCTTGAACCAATCACTGGCAGCAGGGTCCTCTAGATATTCATCTAGTGTTGTCATATCTTCCCTCGGCGTTTTCGTAATGGGTTCTTTTTACTGATCTTGTTTTGTTTGAACGTTATTCCCCGGATTGAATAATCAACGTCCTCAAATCCCATCCTAAAAGACCTGCGGCGAGGAATGTCTGTTGTGGTTTCCACTACTCTAAACGTTTGCCGAGGTGATCTGCCGTCTGGCACACGATCTCCCCAGATAATCTCACCTGTTTGTAGATTAGCAGTAACCTTTGTTTCGCCTTGGCCCCATGTAACTATTTTGGCGTATACACCAGACGGTAATTTTTTACCGCTTGGTAATTCAAATCTCGGCATGACTTTCGGCGTACCGGGTGGTTTGCCAGGCGGTGTTTTAGTAATTAAGGTTTTAGGCGCTGGTTGTGGTTGAGTTTTACCGCCACCCGGTTCCGGTTTTGTTTGAAGTCCACTTGTTGGC
>VTLG01006353.1_pt1 | contig 16662 bp, 27 predicted proteins | sample 4694571 | NCBI WGS metagenome assembly VTLG01 (sample SAMN12604809, study PRJNA352737) | marine metagenome | biome: ENVO:00000447; feature: ENVO:00000209|ENVO:00000569|ENVO:01000036; material: ENVO:00002151; isolation source: viral sequences binned using virsorter ...
CTGAATCATACTTACCATACTTTGGATTGGCAGCACCTAGTATTGATGTGTCTGCCTCAAGTGTTAGATTGTGACCTGCCTTTGAGATACTACATTGTCGCTGTTCCATTACTTCGTGAAGACCAGATAGGTTTAACACATTCATCTGCCCCATTTCATCTATTGCCAATACACCTTTGTTACATTGAGGTGCTAAACCAGCCCTAGCATATGTCTTACCATTATCTTCTTTAACTATACCTATCGTTATACCCTTTTCTGTAGTACCCTTACCAGATATGTATCCAGATATGTCCACTACTTTTTTATTCCATATTAATAGTTCAGACTTTGCTACACTAGGATCACCTACAAATAGTATGTGTATGTTGGCTCTCTTAATACCATTGTTACCTTTTACTGCCTGTAATAGAATTGATTTCTTCTGTATTTCATATCCGTATATATGTGGTGCGTAACTATGAACAATTTTTTCCAAAAAATCAGGCTCTTTCATAGCATCTTTTAATTTCTTCATTGTCTCTTTAGATAGTTGTGCCTCTTCAGTTCTCTCTAAATTTTCTGCTGATATTATATCTATAACTAATTCATTAATGTTTTCTTTGAGATCAAAAATAGATCTATAGATACCTGTTATTCTTTTCTTCTGACCTATGAATATATCACGAATTAAATCACCTGTTACTAATGACTCAATAACTATAGGCGAATTCTTTTTAGAATTTGCTAGTAGTTCGCTTAGTAATACTGACTTTATATTTTCTGTCTCAGCAGTCTGTCTTTGAACCTCTAATCTATGACCTCTGCATGAAGAATTAGGACAACTAGCTGGAGGTATTTTCTTATCTACATCACACTTACCCTCAATAGTTCTACCACATAGAGGACAGGCTAAGGTACATCTTTTTATGTATGACTTTGTAGACTCACTAGCTATTACCTCACAATCAAATGTTACAATAGCACCCTCATGATCTGTGGCATTTAGCATATGCATTGGTATGTGATGATCACTTGTTAATGATATTTTTAATCTAGCAAATGCCTGTGGTATATTCATACTCTTACCAAATCTTTCTTCTAGTACCCTATACACAACAAGTCTTACATTCTCAACAAAGTCTTGTTTTTCTGTATGCTCTATATAAATATCTGGAAATGGTTCTTTTAATATGTTAACAATAAGATTTCCATTAGGTCTTAATGCGTCAATTATATTTGTCCACTTTGGTTTAGAAAACTCTTCATATATTCTATCTTGTAGAGCAGAGGGTGTGTAAGCCATCATATTAATTTACTCACTCTCATGTTTAAAAGCGTACCTATTTGTTGGTGTCTCTTCTGTATTTTTATCAAGTCTTCACCTCTTGATTCATTGATTAATTTTCTTATCTTATCTATCTTATCAAAGAATTTAATATCATCTTTAGGAATAAATCTTTTATCAGTAAGTGGCATATGTAGGAAATTATCAGCACACTGAGCCAGTAATTTACTAAAAGAAGTATCTGTTTCTTTTGCAAACTTCTCTAGTTGTGCAAATATTTTTGAGGTTTCATCTGTTTCTGAAATACATCTTATCTTAGACATAGAATGTTAGATACTAAAACCTAATATAAACCTATAATATGATTATATATATAATTATATATATATATAAACATAGTACAGTTAGTTAGTTTATTTTAATATCGTTAACTGCTATCTCAGCAGGTTGTAGTTCTACAGTTACTCCTTCTACTCTCATTAGATCTGCCAGTTTTGCAGCCTTCTTTTCCTCAAACATAGCCTTCAGAGCCAAGCCCTGTTTGTTTTTCCATAACAGATAAATGAACATAAAGGGTGTTAGAACAAGGCGTAATATATAGTTGCCTGATTATAATTGCTTTTATAAATCAGAAATATAAAAGAGGTGTCCTACCACAACGACAACACTTATCATCCTTCAAACCATAATGCATCTTCAATCTTTGTGTCACTTCCCTTACTCGTCTTGGTGGTATTTCTGTTATAATAGAAAGTTCTCTATTAGTTAATCCTTCTTTAGCCCTCTTACTTTTAAGCAGGTCAAGTATTCTATTGAACTGTGTGTTTGCTCCCTGAGCAGATTCTACTATATTAGGAACGTAACTTCTTGACATTATATATGACCTGTTATTTTTTCTTGATAAGGATTGATTGTTAATGTACCTGTACCAGCAGAAGAGGGAACTACCTTATTCTTTCTATCCATGTATCCATCAAAGCCTTCTGATAATGTCTTACAGAATGTACCTGTATTCATCAAGTGTATTTCTCTTTCAAATGCCTGACCTTTTTCAAAGTCAAAGTCCATAACCATTTCAGATTGATATCTCTTTTGATGTGAGTGACCACATAGGAAAATATCCATGTAGTTATTTACTTTCATAGCTTCAAACATTGCCTCTGGTTTTGAACCACCGACTCCATGTATTGCAAGTATCTTATACTTGTTATGGCTAGTAATCTTCTTACCTTTCCATAGAAACTCTAGTCCTATGATAGCCCTACTACCTACAAATTGTAGGTCATTGTTTTTACAGAATTGATTTTCAATATATGCTCTAGTAATACCTCTGATATTATACTCATGGTTACCATGTAGGAAAGCCATTATTTTTCTATACTTACTTGCTACTTTTTTATGTTCATCAATCAAAGGCTGTGTTGCAGTTTGCCATTCCAGTCTTTGATTATCAATGTCATGTTCATATGCCATGTCTGGATTAAACCTTTTATCGTAAGGTGTTATCGCATCTAACTGGTCACCCATAAATAATGTTACTCTGTTTATCTGATTTCTTATTCTTTCAATTGCCTTTTTATATATGTCAGGCTGGAATCCTCTAGCACCGAAATGAATATCACCCAAAGGTTCTATGTCTATGACATCATCTATCTTCATTCCCATTTTCCACAAATCAAATTGTAGTTTTAAACTTATCATGTGTTATCCAGAACAGTTTGGTTATTTATACCTTCGCTTCTTGCAGCTTTCTGTTTCTTTTTATAAGCCTCAAGTTTTGCTTTGCCTTCTGGTGAATCAGGTAAATGATGTATACATGGATTTGCTAAACAATATTTCTTCTTACATTCTTCACAGTAAATAAATATTTTTTCCATTGTCCTCTGAAGTCTCTTTGCATAGTCTGGACTATCAGGATTAATCTTTCTTTTTGTATGCACATTACCTGTAACATATAGATTTTTTTTCTTCCACTTACCATTGCCTAGTTTTTCCCATTCAATCAACGTTACAACCACACTTCTTTACTGGTATTACATTATCCTTATAATCTATATCCCAACCCTGTTCTATTTCCATATCACAAGTTGGACATATCGCTACTTTAAACTTATTGTATTTTGTTTTATCCTCTTTCATTTTTTTGCCTCCAATGATAATTACACCAACAATCTAGATCAAATTCTGTTTCTTTATTACAACCTTTAACTATACAAATCATTTTGTCACCCACTCATTACCACATTCATCACACCAAAATCCCTTCTCAGTGTATTTTGTTTCGAATTCAACAGACCATGTTGATCCACATTTTGGACATTTCACAACTGCTATTAGTTCACGCTAAATATAAACCTATTTATTGTAGACCATAAAATATAGATGATCTATTTATTGTGCATTTATGTGTGCATATATCATCATCACCAGCAGTGTAGTACCCTGTTTGTAAAGGTGGTGTTTTCATACCACCAAATCCATCCACCCCATATATCTTCTCTACCATTTTAATGTCTACATATTTTGGTTTTGCTATATCATCATGTGCTGGGTTGATAGCATAGTACATGACAGACGCATTAATCCAAGGCTGGTCTGCTGTATAAATAGGATAGTCTGTTATCTTATAATGTCCTAGTCCTAAAGCATGACCAAACTCATGCGTTATAATATTCTGTGTTGCTATCAAACTGAATGGAATTATCTCAAAAGTAGAGTGAGTATAATCTTGTTCTAGTTCACCTAGATTAAGTTCATAATGATGTGTGATTTTCAGGTCATGTAAGAACACAGTTATCTGTGTATACTTGTGGTATGACTTTGAGAAATCTAGGTATGTGTATCCAAGACTTGGACTTATGTCATTTATATGTTCAAACGCAATTAGTATATTACACGCAGGAAACTGCGATGCACTCTTGTACTTGTGATCTTCTAAAGGTATTGTTACCACAAGAAATCTCCAGTTACCATCAGGCATATGTTTGAATAATCCCTCCTGCCAAAAACTCACTGCTGTATATGCTGCATTCACCACTCCTTCTACATTAGTAGTTGACAAAGGATCTGGTTCAAATATACATACTACTGGATTCGTTGAGTGTCTTATTCCTAATGCACTGTATTCATCACCATAGGATATTAGTATGCAACTCGCCCATACTATTGATACTAACAATACTATTGATACTGTTGATACTATTGATACCATTGATACTTTTAGATTTTATATACTTATAAATATCAAGGTTTATATAAGGCATTCCTACCACGTACTATAATGATTAAGGCTAAGTATGATGGTGCTTGTAAACTATGTGGTGCTGTTTGGAATGTAGGTGATGATCTATATTATCAGAGAATGCCTAAAGCAATATGTACAGATCATGAATGTTATACAGAACAGGGTGGTAAGAATGGATTTCAGACTACGTTTAAAAGAAAAGAAAGAGATACCATAGTAGCAAAGATACCAGACGTTGATGTTAGTGATGATATTAAAATACAGGCAGATGTATTAAGACAATATATAGTAGTGGCAAACGCAGTCGCAAAAGATTTATACCCTGAGCAAGATATAAATACTCATGTGTTTGGACAGATTAGATCAAAACTTGTTGATCAACTGCTCAAAGTAACGGAGTTAAGTAAACAATGAAACAAGAAACAAAAGAAAAGAAGGAATTAGATAAAGTCAAAGAGTTAGAGAAGCGTCTAAAAGATTTGACAACACATCATAATATGGTACTTGACCAGATATCTAATCTAGGTTTAGACCTACAGATGTTCTGTAAAAAAAGTAAATACTAATCATTTATATTAGGTCTTATATAATTGACCTCATGAACAAAACAACAATAGCATACACTGGTGTGTTAGTAGTAGCAATGTTACTAACTTGGATTAGTGTTGCTTACGCAGAGACATATGACGTAGAGATATCTGATACAGGTTTTAATCCAACCAACTCTACAATCAACTACACTGACTCTATAAGGTTTGTGTCTACTAGTAACTTCACTTGGATTATAGACTTACCTACTGGTGGTACTAATCACATAGATAATATAGATGGAAGAACATACACTATGGATTGTGGTACATATACATACACACAACACGTAAACTATGATGACAATCTTGGACTAACTCCATTCACTCTAATAGTAGAGAACTGTCCACAACCAGAAGTGGTAGAGGTAGTACCAACTAACTCAACTTCAACTACACCTGACTGTTTTTTTAACTGTCCAGATGAAGTGGTAGAAATACCAGAAGAAGAATATGTAGAAGTTAGTGCTACTGAAGATATAGACATTGACATAGAAACAGGTGAGCCTGTGGGATATGCTTCTGCTAGTAACGAAACACTAGGATTAAGACTTCAAGTTCTTACAATTCTAGAAAGTATACTATCTATCCTTTTCGGTAAATAGTAACCCTCCTTTTTTATACGTTTATATTAGGGCTTTGTATATGTATATCATGAACGTTTCAGAAGTACTCGATGTGGAAGGATCTTTCGACAGCACACCACTAAAAGCTGGTGACAAAATCATCATCCAAAAGATGTCAATTAAACACGTTGACTCTGTTGGTGCAGATGTAGCAGAGATTAAGACCACAGAAGGACAGAGACACTCCTTCGCAAAAGCTATCGTTGGTCAAGCAAAGTCAGAACACTGGCTTTTTGCAGTAACCAAATGTGTAGAAAAAGATGCCTCAGATGGTTTAGATGCATACGTAATTGAGAAACCAGCAGAAGGTTCAAACCGAATGATGCTAACTCTCAGTATGTATCCTAAAAAAGTAGAAAAAGTAACTGCTTAACCATTTCTTTTTTTTTTCCATAGATTTATATATAGGTTCATATAAAAGATTACATGGCTAGACGTAAACTGAATAACAATTATACAACGATTTGTATAACTTGGGTAGACAAAGAATGGTTTAGAAAGTTTGCTGAATTCGTAAAAGATACTAAGACAGGTCAGAGAACAGAAAGTGATTCTATTTTATTTCATAGAGTACTAGCAGAGTTTGCTAAGAGTAATCCTTTACCTGAAGACGCAAAACCAAAAAGTACCTATCCTTCTAGGTCTTAATCCTTTTTTTTATTTTTAGTATATTCTTTTCTACAAGTGTCAGAACAATAAATCTTTTGTCTACCTTTGTAACGCCAAGGAAGTGTAGCTTCACACTGTATACATTTGTGTTGTTCTTCTCTTCTCATATATAAAGTCGTTGGTTAAATAGTATATAAAGGTTTAGCAGTCTAATCCCATTCTATAACAATATTCATAGAAACCATCTTTTGGTATATCAGTGTTTGTTCCTGCGTTTATTTGTGGTATGTCTACACCACCTATTGTTGGAAGTTCTACTCCTCCCTGTGCTGCTACTCCTATAGAGAGTACTATCCCAATTACTAAAAATGTTATTACTATTCCAAAAATACTGTCATTCATCTTCGTTCACAGTGTAATTAATTCCCCATGAATTTACGTTCCACTCTGGAACTCCTTTCTTTAGTTTCTTTTTTCCACCACCATAAATTTTTCTAAACTGATCTGATTTATCTTTTGGATGTGAAGTCTCACCCTCTACTACGTGTGGTTCTTTTACTTTGGCTGGTGATTTCTTATCCTCTATCTCTTTATCATGATGACCTTTTGCGTCTTCTCTTGGTAAGTTTCCTATACACTCTACACATAAATGTGGTCTTTCTTCATAACCAGTATCTTCTGAAACATCTAATGGTGTGTCTGTACTTATAGCACCATAAGCTCCATGCTCTACGTCTGACTTGGTTGCGTGTACTTTACCACAACTAACACATTTTTTTCCTTTCTTCTTTTTCTTCTTTGCTGCTTGTTGTGAATATCCACCTTCTTTAAAATCATCACTGTATCCTTTCTCAGTACCTTCTCTTTTTCCATAAACATGATCTGATCCTTCTGGATGTACGTTTCCACATCTTCTACACCTGCCTTTTTTACCTCTTGTATGAGATCTTGAACCACCATAGTCACCATCTTTCTTTAATCCCTCAGCTTGTTCGTCTTCAGTTGTTGGGTTGTTTGCTGCTAATGATTGGTCTTGATCTCTATGTGTTTTAGTTTCATCGTCTCTTGATACTCCTGCCTCTGATGTAGAACCAGTGAATTTTGTTAATACCTCTCTCAACTCTACTGGTAAATTATGCCAGTCTTTTGTTATGAATCTAGCAGAGGGTGCGTGTGCTTTTTCAAGTACTTCACCTCTCTCACTAGAATCCATAGCATCCCATGTCTTATTTAATACTATATCCTTAACGAAAAATGTATCATTTATATGAATATCCTCAAAATCTCCATCATCTTTAGCAACCATAACATATTCATTGCTCATTTTAACAACGATTCCTCTACCTTCTATACCATTCTGATAGTAATGTATGTCGTCACCGACTTTGGTATGGTTTATTCTGTTCATCGTTACTTTTTTATTGCCCTTACCACCTATATAAGTTTCTTTGTCATTAACTACATTGTTTGGTACTACATTTTCAGTAGATGAATTACCTGCTCCGAAACCATCTCTATATATAAAGGTCGTTCCAACACCCTTTAGTGTTTTATATGCCATAAATCTCACTATACCATGCTTTGATTGCTGCTATTTTAGGTGCTCTACTACCTGTATCTATTTTCTTCCCTGATCTTTTTGCCTGTGCTTCTGCTGCCTGTTGCCTTCTATATGTTTCACCACTTGCTGGTTTTGGATTTTGTTTTGAGCCTCTACCTACAGATTCTCTTTTCTGCTGCTGTATTTTCTTTTGATATTTCTTCCATTGTTTTTTACCCATTGGTTTTCTTTCTGGTAATTTTCTTTTTTCATCTTGTGATTGTAATGCCTGACCACTAGATCCAGCATTAGCAGGTTGTTTTACTGCCTGTGCCTCTCCCTGTGATCTGTCTTTTACTGGCTTTGCTGGTGCTCGTTTTGGTACTTTCTGATTTCCAACTTGTTGTTTGAATGGTTGTCCTAATCCAGCAGGATTTGGTTTCACCTGCATTTTAGGTTGATATTGAGATGCTAGTCCAGCCATACCACCTGATGGGTTTGCAGATGGAGTAGATGTTGGCTTTTGTCTTTGCTTTGCACCACGACCTGTAGTACCCTTTGATCCTCTTTTACTAAATGGTAATTTTTTACCACTTACTAAAGATTGTACTTGTCCAACCTTTCTACCTTTAGGTTGTTTGAAAGGTGCTGCAGGTGATCTTCTTCTACCTCCCCCTGTTGGTTGTGCTCCAATAGGTTCTTCTTCTGATTGTGGATCACCTCTAATTTTATTATGAAAACCTAATAATGATTTGTAGAAAGAATATTCCTTTGTATCAGGATGATCCATTCTATGCTTTTCACCCACTGTATATTCTGGTTTACTTGATTCCTCTTTCTGTTCTTTAATATGATCTGCTATAGTTTTGACATCATCTTCCCATGTTAATTTTCCTATTTTCTTCTGTCCTTTTTTACCCCTCTTGAATGGATTGCTTATCTTTCTTGTCTCAAAAATAGGTAATGTCTCTTTACGATAAGTTGCAAATATATCTGGTGCTTCTAAGTCCTCAGCATCTACTTCTCTCTGATATTCAAGCTCTCTTTCTGCAGCAGGAACTCTTCCCTCATCTTCAGGTTTCTTTATCTCATCCTCAATCTCTGGAACTTCTTCCTCTATATCCATTGGTTTTGATTCTGATGCCATGTTTTAATATCTCCTATATATATTTAAAGATTAACCAAACAGTGCTTTCTGCAAAGCTTTGCCCATTTCTACTACGTGCCACTCATTACCCTTGAATGCTGCCCTACAGGCTAATACTAGGCTGTCTGCGTAGTCGTCATGTTCGTCAGATTTGATCTTCATTATACCTGTTTCGGTATATTCCCTTCGTAAATACGAGAGTTGATAGACCAGTTTGTTAACTTCTCTTAATTTTACCCTATGATTTTCAAATAATAGCCTTAAATTTCTATACATATCTGCCTTCTCCTGCAGTGTGAAAGTGACACCCCTACATGGTAAGCCCTGATTTCTACATAAGTCCATCAGACCACCACCCAAGCCTGTCTCATCTATGTAAATTGTCTCTACATTATATCTATTGGCAAAATCCCCTACCCTTCCAGCGACATCTACCACGTTAGATTGGCTCTCTGCTGCCACTTCAACTACAAAGCATACGTCATTTTCATCTAATGCTGTTATGGTGTATACAGTTTCATCTCTTCCTGTTCTTGCTACGTCTACACCCATGTAATGTGATACTCTGCCTTTTGGTCTAGCGTCTGATATTGCTTCCATTATCAAACTATTAGGTATTAAAGCGTCACCAATATCTAGGAATTCACCCTCGACTTCTTGGACATATTCCTCTCTGGTAAGTTTCTTTATCTCTTCTACAAATATAGGATCTTCCTGAACTAGTGGGTTATCTGTAGACTTTACGTGAAACTCTGTCCACATTCCTTCTGGACTTTTTGGCTTTGAATTCATACAAGCCTCATAGAAGTATCCAGCCTTACTGAATGGTGTAGATGTAAGCCACACCCTAGCCTTTGTAGCCATACCTGAAGGTAGGAAAGCCCTAAGTATATCAGTCTTAATAAAGGAGCACTCGTCTGCTATTATACAGTGAGGTGAATAACCTCTCAAACTTACACCAGTTTCACCTGTAGCCCTAGTGATTATCTTTGATTGTCCTGTGTTATCTAGAAACCTAACCCATAATTCTGTCTGTGTATTCCTTGTAACAAACCCACTAAGAAACTCATTCTTCAGTATCATATCTCTTATTCTGTTAAACATGATTGTAGCCTGATTTTGGGTAGGTGCTGCTATGACTATGGTACATTCATCCTTTATTGAGTCAAGCATTAATGGTGCAAAGAATGCAAAATGTATAGTCTTGACTGCTGTAGACATGGTTTTGCCCACCTGCCTACCACTCCTGTAAACAATAAATCTATCATCACAATCTACATATTTTTTATTGTATGGAAATAATTTATGGTCTAGAAATATCTCACTAAACTTACTTGGTTTTCTTGCACAGTCAGCTATTGTCTGGACAAAATTCTTTCTTTCTTCTAATACTTGTTTGCTTGGTTTAGCCATGACACTTACACTTACACTCCATCATTTCTGCGATAACCTCATCAGTACAATGCCCACATTGAAAACAACAATATCCTCTAGTCATGACAGTTACACTCACAATCTACATCTCTTATCATAGATACTTCAGGATAATGTCCACATTTTACACAGTATTTATCATTAGGGTATTGATGATTAACATCATTCAATCTTTCAAACTCAGACAGGTTTGCATTAACCACTGCCGATCACCATATGCTTAGATTTAATATGTAATATTACCTCATCTACACAGCAGAATTCCTTACCACAATGTATACAATGTCTTACATCGTCATATGCTGGTGTCATTTTGATCCCCTGTAATCCCATCTACCTGTACCTACTTTGTTCTTTCTATTCTTCCATAGACAATAGTAATAACCTATAGTAACTCCACCTAGTAAATAACATCCACAAAGAAACCATGTAAATAATCCGTCTTCCATCAGTCTGTCCTCTGAGCCTTTATCTGTTTGAAGATACTTTCTATATCTCCCTTACTGTCATACTTTGTTTTCTCTGATAATACTATCTTACTGTTTAATTCATTGATAGATTTAACCACATTTAGTAGGGTGTTTATCTCAGATTTTGTGTTCCTATCAGGTATGTTACCATCAAATTTAGATTCTGCTAGAGCCATCAATACGTTTTCAAATGATAATTTTGCTAACATATCAAGCATTGATTTAACATCTTCTGGATTTCTTGTATCCAACTCATTGATGAATTTTACAAAATCTTCACGAATTGCACATACTGCACCAGCCTCATACTTTGGACATTTTCCATTACCACCAGTATCAATAGATCTATATACACATTGGTCACAATATGCAGGTATATTGGCAGTTCTCAAATGCTTCGCAGAGTTGAATGGTGATACTGTCTTCCTCTTATCAAGTACAACCTTACCACCCTTGCCTATAGGCTTAATCTTAAATAGCTTATCATCACTCATGTTTGTTTCTATTATTGTTAATTTATAAAGTTTTCTTCGTAGCAGTTAAGTGCCTTACACATAGGCATAAATAGTAGTGCTACAGGTGCTTTCAACAGGTGATAATAATCATTGTTTAATATACCATCCTTTGTTATACCTATCTTTTCTAAATTCTCTTTATATACTTCCAATGCATGGTTAAGCATAGGTTTCATTGCCTTACCCTTCTCACCAAAGAACATAGAGTATGTTGTGTTGGCACTCCACACCTCTGTCTTCTTTGACATAGCAGCAGATATCCAAGCACTTGTATCTATACTGTCAAACACTCTATTCATAACAAACTTGCCCTTAGCTAATCCATGATATTTTAGATTTCTAGGGAGTTTTCTTATCTGATCTTCGGTTTCATCATAACCATGTATCTCACCAAGACCTATTAAACTTCCTGATTCTGGTCTAATCCTACTTATATGTGATAAATAATTCTTTTGTAATACAGGAACAGTCCAATCTATACCTTCTTTTCTCTCTCTTTCTAAGTATTTTATTGTAGAATCCATATCATATCTTACATCGTATTGTGTGGCTAAGTCATAATATTCTTTTTTTGTTCGTAAATACGCATAGTAATCATCAGCCTTTGTCTCAGTTCCAGCCACCACAAAAATGGAATCGAACTTATCCCTGAATTTAGTTATGTTTGCATACGAATGCCTGAATGAGAGCATAACATTCTTTACACCACATTGAATTAATGCTTCTCTGGTAGCCTTGTTATTCGTATTAAAATATATCTTCAACGTAGATCTTCATCATCTGACGTTAACATCCATGTCAAAGCCCTTATAACTCCACGCCTTTCATCATCACTCATGGTGACAAATTTATGAGGTATATGAAATTCTGCTGGATCTATCTCTTCATGTACCAATTTCTCTTTCTGATATAATACCATGTCTCTTACTCTAGACTCATCTAGCATGATCAAATTCATCCTCACTAAAACATCTTGAGGCGTATGGACACATACCATCACAAAGATAACATTTTGTTCTTTCTGGTAACTTAGTTTCTGCCATTGAATCTTTTATAATCTTTGCCTTTACTATCATATCCTTTAATGTTTCTTCTATTGGACTTAGTTTGAAAGCCAAAACTGTGGGTTTATCTCTCTTTTCTCTATTAATTGAATTAGAAATATATATCACAGCACCATGTTTTGAGTCAATATCGTAACATTTTTTTAACAAAACTCGATATCTGTTAATCTGGTCTATATGAGACTCACTTGGTTTACCATACCTACCTGCAAAATAGTCTATTGATCCTGTTGTTTTCTTATCTGTGATAACCCACTCACCATTAACCTTAACCAAATCATCAATAGATCCATATATAATATCCATGTGTTTTGGATCGTTTTCTGGTATAGCCTTAGCCTGTTTATATGTCAATGCTTCATCTCTAGTGTAGTCATAAGCCAAGAACATCTCATGATATTTATCATCTGTAGCAACCATAGATAGATTGTGAACAGCCTGACCTATGTAAAGACTACGCATATCTTCAGTATCCATTCCTGTATCTGGTAGTAATTTTTTATAAATAACATTTCTCATACATGGTTTTATTAGATCAGAAACATGAATCCTGCCAAGTCTTTCAGTATTCATACCATCAGTTTGTGCTCTTCTGAATTCAAAATAAATTTTTTCCTTGATTTGATCCAATGTCAACATGGATAGTAAGGTTTAATTACTTAATATAAACCTATGTAATAACTCTTTTTCCACGACTGGTACAGTCACATAGGTCACACCCATCATTATGATAATGATTTGCCTGATGATGACCACATAATTCACAAACTCCCCCTGATGTTTGTACTATATTTCCCATTAATAACTCTCCTCTATAGTGAAATTAAAAGATTGTGTCTGTTCAACCATAACTCCTGTAGAGTTTTTAAGTTCTACTTCACCTTCCCAATTACCTGCATTTGTTATTGCTGTATCAGTTGCAGATAAAGCATATATTATTATTCCATTAGTCCTATCATCATATGTTATAGCACCATTTATTATAAGAGTTCCACTTGGCTTCCAAACCTTCCAAACCCCTGTGGCGTATGTGTTTGTATCAGTTAATGATTTTGCAACTCCAGTAGAGTCAGTAATTGTGAGTGATAATGTAGCCCTACTACCAGCCTTTACTCTATATTCGGTTGCTCTTCCTATCATATTCATGCTCATCGGTCAGCACCTTTAACACTCCTACCACGTTTATAAGTTTTAGCAGATTGTCCTCTTCTGAATAGTTTTGCTATTCTTCTAATTCTTACGAATCCTTCTCTCTTTAGTCTTCCAGTGAAGTGTGATATACTCATAGATTCTGCTACCATCCTGACGAATCCTGATACATGGTGCTCAGCTTCTGCCAAACTAAGTGATTCAGATATAACTCTTAATATAGTGACCATTTTTTGGTTGACTTCTGATATAGCCATATTCTCTGATAGTGTTCTTAGCCTTACCCTGAGATTTTGTGTTACTTCTGATATACCTGTAGACTCTGCTAATACTCTTATCATTGATCTTATTCTATCATTGGTTTCTGTCACACCAATATTAAATTCTAAGATTCTTGACAATGCTCTGACTCTATCATTAGTTTCTGTCACTCCAATGTTAAATGTAAACACTCTCATTAATGCCCTTACCCTATCATTCGTCTCTGTTATTCCTAATGCTTCCTGCAATGTTCTAACGACATCTCTAATCCTGCCACCGAAATGTGATATTGCAATATTTTCTGATAATATTCTTATCATTGATCTTACCCTATCATTGGCTTCTGTTATACCTACATTAAATGATAGTATCTGAATTTTTGTGAGTCTTTGCATTTGTGTTTCTACCATGCCAACATTAAATACCAATGTTCTTGCCAATGCTCTGAACCTATCATTGGTTTCTGTTATTCCTAATGCCTCTTCTAGTGTTCTAGCCAAGTCTCTTATTCTACCATTGAAATGTGACACCACCATACTCTCTGATAATGTTCTTATCATTGTTCTCACTCTATAATTAGTTTCTGCTACATCTATTATCTCTGAAAGTATTCTCATTACTGCTCTGATTCTATCATTTGCTTCAGTTATACCTATATTCTCATTTGCAAATCTATATTTTCCTCTTACTCTTACTACTTCAGCTAATGTTCTAAATACAGTATTATTAAATATACTACTGTTAAATACATCAACCACCTGTATACTAATTGTTTCAGCAACAGCATGAACTTTGTTTAATATTCTTGGGAATGTTTCTGTCATTGCTATATCATGTGCAATCATTCTTACAAGTGATCTAACTCTATCATTTGCTTCTGATATACTAATAGAAGAAGATATGATATGGTACTTTGAAAGTCTCTGCATTTGGCTTTCTGTCATCGCAACGTTGAATGCCAGTGTTCTCATCAATGCCCTAATCCTGTCGTTTGCTTCTGCTATTGACAAACTCTCTGCTAGAATTCTAACTACATCTCTTACATTTCCAGTAAAGTGTGATACAGCTACTGTCTCTCCTATTGCCCTAGCCACATCTCTTGCTCTTCCTATACTTTCTGATGATGCTATATTCTCACCTATGAATCTGTATTTACCTCTTGAAAATATAGCTCCTTCCACTATACCTATTGTTTCTAAAGCTACAGTTCTTACTCTACCCATTACTGAGTTTGGAGATACTTCTGTTATACCTACATTTTCTGCTTCTGCCTTTGCTAATGCCCAAGAACTTTGAAATGCAAGGTTGTTAAATGTTTCACTAAATACTGCTGGTATTACATATGAAGGTGTAAATGCTCTTTCGGTATTAAATACGTTAGCCTGAAATACTTTTTGCTTTGCGTGGTTTACTTCTGTTGTTGTGAATACATGGGTTGCAAAAACCGATGGTCTAAAGATAGGTTGTGAACGCACAGTTTAATCACATCTCATTCCACGTATCTGTGCCATCGAACATATAGATTTTTCCAGTATCAGATTCCTCGAAGATTGCTCCGTTAGGTAAATTAGGATAAACTGTTGCTGTTGCTGTTGTTGTGTTTTCCCAAATTTTAAATCCGAAAAGATATGTGTTGTCAGCACTTGTTGATTTACAACCTGTGTAAAAATGTGAAAATTTGTTACTGGCAGAATGTATTGCTGCATCAGTCGTGCTACTACTGTGACAATTACTTGTAGGAAGTGTAATAGTAGTTGTTGTTACTATTGTGCCTGAACTTCCCCCATAATTATAATCTGTTCTATTAGCATCTGAAGCAAATTGGTAAATCGTAATAGTTGGTACATCTATTACAATTCGGTAATAATATAATGTAGTTGCATTTACTCCACCATCAAAAGATTGATTATGATCTGTCGAACCACTTGCTTCCTTACCACGCCATAGGTAGTATCTATGACCACCACTTGAACCATTAGAACCTAGTGTAAATGTTTTATTGTTGTTTGTGATTGTTAAATTATTGAATGGATCAATACCTGAAGCCATTAATGATACCACACCAACAAAAGTCATGTCTGGATTAGCCGAATCCATTTTCCAATCAATATCAATAACCATTTCATCATAGTTGTCAGTTAATGTTATTGCTCTTGATGCTAAGTTAGGTGGAGATGCACCTGTTGTTACTTTTAATGCAGGTTTCGATTCTTCAGTTACCCACGAACAGCTTGTGCCAAGTGTCCAAAGTGATTGATCTGTCATATCATCTTGAACTGTTGGTTGCCCTGTTGTTAACGCTGCACGTTCTGCTGCTGTTCCTATTAGTCTTTCCCCTGCTAAATATTTAACTGCCAATTTCTTTTACCCCATCTTTCTTCTTATTATTTTCCCATGTTTGTAAGTTTGCTAAGCAATCCTTGTACATTGTTGGCGATACTAATTCTTTTGGTATCTGTAATTCGGTTTTCCATTTAGCTACCCATGTTTCTTCCTCATGGTTTTCTTGGTTATTAATGTCAAGTTTAGGATTCTCTTTTAGTAATTTGTCTTTAATTTCTTCCCAATGTTTAATCTCTCTTACTCGTTCTTTAGCATCTCTCTTTGCATTAATCATTTCAAACTCCTTTTCAGTTATGTCAAGTAATAATAATTCCTTATCCAATCTTTCCATTTCTGAATTACCTAACTGTTTAATCTTTAATTCTAATTTTTCTTTGTTAATCTTTGCCCTTGAATATTGTATAGC
>VTLG01008138.1_pt1 | contig 16662 bp, 17 predicted proteins | sample 4694571 | NCBI WGS metagenome assembly VTLG01 (sample SAMN12604809, study PRJNA352737) | marine metagenome | biome: ENVO:00000447; feature: ENVO:00000209|ENVO:00000569|ENVO:01000036; material: ENVO:00002151; isolation source: viral sequences binned using virsorter ...
CAGAATTTTGAATTAGTAAATCACCAGTATTATTTTGTAAGCGTGTATCAGTTCCATTATGATAAATGTAACAATCGTTGTCAGTGCCTAATGTGATTAAACTGTTGTCTGGAAATCTAATAATTGGATTACCACTTGAAGCTGATCCATCTAAATAAAAGTAGGTTTCTACTCCACCAGAGCCATCATCAGACTGAAATATAATATCAGAATCATCAGCACTGTTTCTAATTTCTAAATTGCCGTTTGTGTTATTAAGAAGAGTTTTAGTGCCATCATGATACATAGCAAAATCTTTGCCTGTACCTAAAGATATTAAAGAGTTATCTGGCCAATTTGTGTAAAGTGATGTTGAAGCACTACCATCATGTGTTGCTGAAGAACCATCTAACCGAAAATATACAGTTGCTCCACCACTTCCGTCATCCGCTTGAAATATTATATCTTTATCGTCACCGTCATTTCTTATTATTGTGTCACCTGTTGTGTTTATTAATTCTAAATTTGTACCAGTGTGACGAACATACGCATCAGCATCGTTTCCATAATAACTTGAAATACTATCTAAATGTAAAAAGTTTTTATGAATTTTAGTATAAGCAGCACTGCCGTCTATTGTTATATAGGTTGCTACTCCCCCAGAACCATCATCGGACTGAAATATAATATCCTTATCGTCTGTGCTTTGCCTTATGTAAAGGTCACCACTGTTTTCTTGAATAAATGAATCAGTTCCATTGTTAATAATTTGTAAATTGCCACTGTTACCAAACCTTAACGATGAGTCATTAGGAAATAATGTTGTTGGATAACCGGCCCCACCAAAACTGCCATCTAAGCGGAAATAAGTTGTTAAACCTCCAGACCCATCATCACATTGAAAAAATATGTCTTTGTCATCTGCTGAATTGTAAATTATAAGATCACCAACAGAATTAGCAATATAGGAATTAGTTCCTTCATGGTACATTTGTAGATCCATTCCTGTACCAAGTTTTAATTTTACATCGTCGGAAAGTTTTAATGAATTGTCAGATTTATCTAATTGAAAATATTGACCGCTATCTGTGTAAGCTAAAATATCACCGGTAACTTGAATGCCGTCGGCTGTTGTCTCAAACTTTTTACTGTTATTAAAAAATAATGCTGCGCCTCCATCTTGTGTAAAAGTTGCAATGTTTTCACTGTTTGCAGCGTTGTTAATTTCAATTTGTGAGCCTAATATTTTTAAGGCTCCTGTGCCTGTGTCAGCCAGATAACTATGATTAGATTGGTGATACAATTCAATCCCATCCGAGGCAGTTCCGAAAATTGCTTTAACTCCATCATTAAAAACAGCATTACCCGTCATCGTCCCACCGGCCAGAGGCAACTTTGTTGCAATGCTGTTTGTTATTGTGGTTGAGAAATTTGCGTCGTCACCTAGTGCTGCTGCAAGCTCGTTTAATGTATTAAGTGCGCCCGGTGCTGAATCAACCAAAGCATCAAGTTGACCTTTGTTAACTGCGTCACCGCTTGCAGTACCATCAGCCAATCCAGTTATTTTTTGGCTGCCCATTGCAACCGCTCCTGACATTGTGCCACCGGCTAATGGTAAAAATGGAGCCGCTAAAGTTACACCGTCATAAGTAAGACCACCAGAAATTGCAATGGTTTCAGTTTGGTTAACTGCATGGCTTCCAAGTGTGAAAAGTGTTGGCGATGTTATAACTAATGAACCGGCACTTGTAGGATCTAAACTTTCATGAATTGAAATGTCTGACCGATGAATTTGATGATTGTTGTGAGTTATCGATAATTCAAAATCACGAACACCGCGAGCAATGGCAGCAATCATGCCGGTTGTATTTAATGATATTTCTTTTGAAAATCCATTAAATGATGATCCCTGATTAACTACGCTAAAAGTTCCGGGTGTTATTGTTGCAACTGGTTGTTGTGCTATTGATAAAACCCATTGGCCCTTGGTTGATGAGCTTGCTGCTTTTAATTGTGTAACCTCAACTGCGGACGGCGGCTCTGCATTATCTAAATCCAAAGTCGGTACACCACTAACCGCGCCAACTTTTTTCATTGTTAGCAAATACTTTCCTTCACCGATCTGGTCAACAGTTAGACCTCCGGCAATATATACAGGATATACAGCGGTGTTAAATGCTGATTCAAGTGCTGATGGTGTTAGTCCTTCAATGTTAATGTCAGATGATTCGTAAAGTGTGCCTGATACATTAAACGCTGCTTTTAAAAATCCTTTTTCCGGCGGTTTGCTTGTGTTGCCAATTGAAACACGAAGCTGATTATTTGTTAATGTTTGACCGGTAACTGCACCGGTGTCGGATGCGACATTAATTAAATAAATTTCAAGCGTCGGTGCAAGACCTCTTTCGGTCTTTAATAGTTCCGCTGATGATGTCAGTCTGCGCCCGGTAAAATCTTTGTAAAGTTGGCCGGTCTGGTCGTCTATTATAAATCTGTGTGCCATTAGCTTTGTGAAATGAATTTCATATTTAACGCAATTGCGTTTGTTGCGGAGTAACTATTAAATTTAAGACGTGCGTATTCTGCAAAGTAATCACTCGCCAAAATAAATTGGTCATGATCGCTATCAAGATCAGTCCATCCGGTGGCATCGTGATTAAAGTTAGTGCCGTCATTTGATAATTGAACAATGCCGGTGATTGCTCCATTTGGTGAGGTGTTAGCTTTTATTGATAAAGCAAAACGCCCGGCAACTCTAACGGCGTCAGTATAAGTTGGAACGCCAGAAATGACATTTGTTGTTGTTAAGGCTTCAGAATCTAAATCAAGTCCAGAACTCGATGACGTCGACGCGCTATTTGTACCGGCTGCCATTGCGACAATTAGTGTTCCATCGATGCCTCCGCGAATTGGACAAATAGCAAAATCGCTTGCGTCGTATGGTGTAATTACCCATGCCAACTGACGGTTGCAATTAATGCGGTCAGTTAATGTAATAGTTCCACTTGAGCTTGTTGCGCTTAAATATGGGTGTGCTGATGTAACATTCCAATCGGTGTTATCAGATGGATTACTTGTTCCGGTTTGAGCGTCGTTTATTGCGCTCGCTAAATTGTCAGCGGTTTCGGCGGTACTTGATCCAATTTTTACATGGCCTCCGCTACTAACTGAAGTTTTAAAAGTGAAAGTTGTTAAAAAACCAGTTAAACCAATTATAAAAGTTTCACCGTCGCTTGGTTGAGATGTGACTTTTACGGAACCAGTGGCAGCCGTTCCGTCATTAGAAAACACGCTACCAATACCTTGCAAATTTGTTGCAAAATCAGCTAAATACAAATCACTCCAAGCTGTACTTGATAATCTTTCAACTTTTCCTCCGGTTGATCCAATTCCAATAACGGCGCGAGCGGCAGTTGATCCGCTTGTTTGCTTTCCATATATCGTCAAATTATCATCATCATTTAGATTTGTTGATCTAAAATAAATGCCGCTTCCACTGGTATGTGTTGCGGAAAAAACTTGGTCACCGGTAAAAGCTATTTTATGGACACTCACTTAAACATGATAAAGTGAATAAGGTTTTTAGATAGATCACTCTCCTGGAATTGTCTCGCCAGATGATGCCACTGGTGCAACTGGCTCTGTTCTATCAGGTGAACTTTTACCAGTGATATAAATTGGATTTTTATCTGCATAAACTGGCCCCTCTATAAACCATCGAGATCCGTCGTTTGTTGCTGTATCCAAGTCGCCGTTTGCATCAAGTTTAATCCAACCGGCAAGCATGTTTGTGACAGTTTCCGTTTCTGTCGGCGGTGTGTCTGATGTTTGAGTAATAAACTCGGCGGCTGTTAAGTAATAAGTTTTTTTGTTTATTTTAACATAACCAGTTCCAACTGTTAATGCAGGTATTGTATGAGAATGTGTTGATTCAGCGGTTATGGTGTGACGATGTGAATCACCGGCTGAACCACCACTTGAGTGAGTGTGGTCGTCTTCATAACCTGTATATCCTGTGTGATCATGTCCGCCGGCGTAACCTGTATTACTTGCGGTTGTAACTTGATCGCTAATTTTAAACGCGTGTGAACTGTCATGTGTAAATCCACCAACGGCACTCGAAAATGATCCCCACGTTAGTTTTAAAAAAATGTAATTAGTGGCTGAATTTTCTAATGTTAATGACGGCGATGGAGCAGATGACAATGTGCTGTTGCCAATCTTTGGTTCAAACGGAAAGCGGTTGAGCATTGGAAGATGAGTTGAATTACCGTCGTCATAAGGCGCGTAAACGTAACCGGTACGGATTCCCATCTTAATAATGTATTTCGATTCACGATTAAAATACGGTCTGAACATTGGTGAAAAGTCATCTGCTCGCCATGTAATCTTTTTGCCGTTTCCTGTATTTTGTACTCCGGGGCCATCAAGCACACGTTCGCGATTAACCCAATCCCATAATTCTTGCAATTGTTTTTCGTGTATTTTCCACCCTCCCTTTGGCCGTTCTGGTTTTTTGCCTATCATTATTAATCGTTTATACCTTCAAGAAAAACTTCAAATATTTCCGTTACTGTAAAAACTCCACCCTCTTCAGTGTATGAAAAAGCACCATCAGGAAATACAACCTGATAATGCTCTTTCTCTTTTAATTCATTGGCTTTTTTTGGATTTTTAAAATCCTTATCAAAATCTTCACGTTTGATCGGAACCGGTTTTGGATTTGCTAAGTAATTTCTAGCGTGTGATTGATTAATGCTTAATGCCTTGGTTGGTCTGACATCTGTCACATAATTCGCCGTCATGCGTTTCGCATAGTAAGTGTACCAACACTTTAAATTTTGTGCGTTTTTATCAGCTATACAAAACGACGCGTGTTGAGCTTCAAATTGATATGTTGTGACCGGCTTTTTGTCAGGATCATCAATTGATGTTTCTATAGTTGCACCCTCAAAAACAAGCGTGGCTGTTGAATACGCGTGTTCGTCTTGTTTAATGTTTGGTGAGCTTGTCAGAGTGCAATGACCAAATCCCGGTTCCGGACATGCTGCGCCTTTTTTCCATCTGGATCTAAAATTTAAAGCGGTGTCAGTTGGGCCTCTGTAAATTAATGTGACCGTATCCTTTCCATTATTGTCAGCGGCAAACGTTGTTCCGCGTTGCTGCTTCCATTGGATGTCACCTTTGTATTCTGGTTTTGGCATTATCTTTCAACTGTGTTTGCAACTAAATCATCAAGTGCTTTTTTCATGGCTTCTTGAATTAAAACGCTTTTGTCTAAACCTTGAATGCGTAGTCCTCTTGATTGACTAACGGAACGACCGCGACCTGATCCAAGTGTGGCCGATGCTAAAAATTCACCAAAGCGACCAGATGTTTGTGATGGTTGGTTTCGTCGCGCCTCCTCTTCTTTTTTTATTAATGACATCACTTGAGCATTATTATCAAGTAATACTGATTTGTTTGCTTGCTTGGCTTGTCTTATTCCATTTTGTATTGCTTCAAAACCTCCGGCTTCTCTAAATTTAAAATCTGCACTTCTTAAAAAACTTTTAGCTTTATCATTAAAACTTTGACCAGTTGCTTTTTTAAATAAACTTCCTGCACCCTGTAAAAGTTTTCCTGTTGTTGTCCTTTGAAAAATACCGCCAATGTCTTTGTCTTTTATTTGTTGCTTAAATAAACCGATTTGCGCTTTTCTTTCTAATGTCTTCCGTTCCCTTTCTTGCTTGTCGACTTCAAGCTGTTCTTTTTTTCTAGCAATCCGCAAATCGAAGGTGTTATGCTTTTCCATTAACGCACGATTTTCCGGGGTTTGAAATAAACTACGATATGAGTAAGCACGAAATTTTGCGCCGGTGTCTCCCGGCCCTTTGGAAAAAGCATCTTCACCACTTCCCTTCATTAAGTCAGGTCTTCTAAAAACCGCGCCCATCGTTCCAAAAAATTGTGATAATCCGGAAAAGGAACCGCCAAATAATGTTGTCGAAAATTGTTGTAATTTTGCTAACCCATCATTTGCCGCTTCCATGCTTCGTATTTGCTCTTTATTAAGAACAGTAATGCCTTTAACCATGTCCTCAATCCCCTTTGATCCGTTTTGTAATAGCGGAATTAACTCACGAACTTCGGTGTCCAAAAGTCCCATCAACGAAGCAACACTTCTTTCAGATCCACCCAATCTATTAAAGGCATCAGCAATTGCCATTATTTTATCCTCTGGCGATAATTTAGAAAATGATTCAACTTCAATATTTAACTCTTTGAATCTTTGAGCTTGTGATCCAGTTGAGTTTTGCAATGCTTCACCAGTTCGACGCTCAAGACGTGTCATAATACCTTGCAGTTGTGAAAGACTTGAACCTGATAATTCAGCGGCGAGTGATAATTTTTGCAACGATTCGACCGACATATTCATTCTTGTCGCCACTTTTGCTATTCTGTCAAAGTGTTGTGCGGTTCGCGCCATGCCAACGCTTAAACCTAGGCCACCCAATACGCCGCCCATCTTGCGAATTACAGCACCAGTTCTTTTTGCTGCGTGTTGAACGCGTTTAACCTTTTTTTGAAACGGTCTGTCGTCAGCGTCAAAGACAGTTGTTAGTTTATTTTTACGAGTCGCCATTATTTCATTAATCTTTTAATGCTTTTAACCATATAGGCTTTGTTTGTTTTTTCGATTTGCCGATTGGCATAATCAAGTTCACGTCGTGACACTTCATTCATGGCTCGCGCCATTGGTTCATACGCAACATCACCAGAGCCTTTAACATTGTTGTGAGCAACAGCGGCCATTTCACCACCCTTTGATTTTTTGCCATAACTGCGCGATGCACTGGCTCCCGGAATCAAAACAGCTTTTTTTGTTTTTAAAGTTTTCCCTAATTGTTGGGCCGGCTTTAAAAATCCGGCTGCATTCGCACCAATTGATCGACGTCGATCATTAAATATTTTTAAGGCTTGATTGTAATTACCTCGGCCGCGTGGATGTGCATTATGTTTTCCATGTGGTTTTGAAACCAAAGCATGAAAAAAACTGGCACGACCTGTTGCGCGTAATCGTTTTGCAGAAACCCCTTTTAATTTTGGTCTAGAACGTACCGCAAGATAACCATCTCTAACACTTGCCTTTGGTGTGTACTTAACCGCCCACAAACACGCCTGTCTACCAAAGTGATTACAGATTTCATCATGATCCATCTGTCTTTTTACTTTGGCATATTTGTTCATGGACTGAACCCATTGCTTATGATTCAAATGTGTTTTACCAATTTTACGCACATTATTAAATTAGCACTAAGCGTTTCAATGGATAGATTCGGCACTTAGTTTCCGGCTATGTCATCAAACGATTTATCGCTTTGTTTCGGTGTGTTAAATTTTACGCCGTTACGAGCCAGATCAATGCTCTGAAGCTGCAATCCTTGCGCATAGGGTAAGCGTCCAAGATAATAATCTAAATCATGTCCCGGCAAAACTCGCGCCAAAGATGCAGCATATCCGGCGGCGTTGCTTACTTTCCCGGCGATCCGGTGTCCTCCTCATCATCGTCACTTTCTTCAAGTTGCTCTTGTGATGCTGTTACACTTTCAATCAAGTGCGTTACGATTTCACCGGCTTCTGCAAGTGCCGTTGATCCCGGTTCGACTCCAAGTTTTTCTGGTGCTTCTTCAAAATCGGCGAAAACTTCGTCCATATTGCGGCGGTACTTAGATCGCAATTCTTTTATTTGTTGTTCATCTTTTGTTGCAATCCAAAGTGCCAAAGTTATTTGCTCCGATTCACACATTTCACCACCGCTTTTGATCATAGGTAAAAACAAATACCAATGTCGAAACGACCAGAAAAGCGGCTTGCCTTGCCATGTCATCATGTCAGAATCTTCAAAAGCGTCATCTGGATCTAATTCAGAAATTTGTGGTTTGTTAAATAAGCTCATTTTATGCGTTCCATTTTCTGGCGGTTTGTTTTGCGTCTTTTGAAATTAAAAATCTTTTCTTTCCTTTTTTGACATAAAAGTATGGCGTTACTTTACGCCACCACTTACGAATGATTTGACGATTGCCCAATGCCGCGCGGTGATGACTCATAATTGCAATCGCCAATTGTGCTTGTATTTTGCAACGCAATAATTTGTCGTCAATTTGATCAATCAATTCATCGAGTTTTTCATTAGCGTCTTTTGATGCAAAACCACCGGCTAATTTTTCAGCCGGTATAAATGAACCATCTTCAGATTTAAACGTGCTTGAATGACGTTCAAGATGATAAAGAACTTTTCCAGGAACACCAGATCGAAACGGTTTGTCGTCGGTGTATGTGTTAGTACATGGCGAATCTTTTGACGGCGCAACACCGCAAGCTATTAATGATGCCGCAAGATCAGTTGAACCGGTTATATATTGGCCGTCTCTTAGACTGTTTATTTGATCTTCTTTCAACTCAGGCTGGCCCGTAGGCAAATTGTTTATTTTAAGCTAGACCGGGATAAGCTATTGCGGTTAATGATAGGGTTCTAAATCCATCACGACTTTCAGAAAATGAAATGTCTTCTAAATAAAAACCACCGGCGGCGTCGATTCCTGCATAAGCATCGCCGGGTGCATCTCCGCCATCAGAACCATCCGTAATTTTTGCATTTGCAGCATTCGCAAAAGTGATTGCTGTTCCGTAAACTGAAACTGGTAATCCGGTTGTCGTACTGCTCATTTCACCACTTACAGAAATTGTAATGCTTGGATTAAATTTATGAGCAAATCCACAAACACCGCCATATTCATCATAGGCAAGTGCTTTTTCGTCTGATACTGAAGTATCAAAGGAATCAATTTTTATTCCGGTTTCAGCATTGGCAACGCCTTTTTGCATTCCACTGGCTCCGGCTCCTACATAAGTTGGTGATGGCATAATAAATAAAATATATGGTTTTATAAGATTGGATAGATCAAGAGGCGGTTAGACCTAAAGATGCGCTAAAAGTAAAAGTTCTAATTCGTTCATTAGCTGTTGGATTGTAAGCAAGTTCTGAGTCATAAAAAACAGATCCAGTCATGCACAAAAGTCGGCCATTAGTTAATTGTGCTTCAATTTTATTTGAGTCGTCGCCGTCACCTAATGCGGTTTCTATTTCTAGCATGGTTGAATCTGTTGATTCGTCATCTAGATCACGCGGATCAAGTTCAACTTCAATTGAACAGGCCCACCAACCAGTGCCGGGAATATCCTCTTCATCTCTTACAACGGTTATGACAACAACTGGAGCCTCTTGATCAATTGAATCATCTTCAATTGTGTGACCGGTCAAAATGTTTACGTCCGGCACTCTTGTGACTTGTGTCTCAATTAGTGTTTTAATTCTGTTCTCTGCAAAAGATTCAAGAACAGCCGGTGTTGTAACAATGCTCATGGACTAACAAGATGAATACGATATGCAAAGGCTTCTTCTTCAACACCCTCATCGGCGACAACACAATTCCAATTATCAAGACTGGCTCTTGTTCCCGGTACAGGAACGATTGATAAATCAGATTTCAAAACACCAACAATTGCGCGTCGCATGCCGCGCTGTCGACCTCTTCGCTGATCGCCTAACGTTTCAATCGGCTCAACGATTAATGCGTCCACTGTTACGCCTTGAATCGTTAGTGATTTTGATCCGTTGCGTTTTGCAAATTCAAATTGCGATTTGATCGCTTTTGCAATCGCTTCGCTCATTATCTTTCAGCGTCGACAGGCGGCTTGGCCTTTGCAACTTTTTTTGCTGCTTTCTTTTTTGCTTTTGGCTTTTCTTTTTCAGTACAAAGCTCTGCATTTTTATATGCTATTAAAGAATACGCAACCGACTCCGGCACTTCTTTAATTTCGCCTTTTCTTAATAGTTCACCATTAGCACCGCAGCTTTTAAGCATTTTAATTTTAATCATTAGATTACTTTCGTTCCCTTGAAATTTGTCAGTCGTTAAAGTCATAAATTTGGGAGAGGGTTTCCCCTCTCCCGATTATGAATATTAAACAATTATGCACCATTGTCAGATGTTGCGAATGCAAGAGGCTGACGAACGTCACCATCACACATAAGATTGAGAACAAAAGTCACCAATCTATTTTTCGCACCTGAGAACGGATCATAAACGATTTCTATACCCTGAAATAATCCGAGCAAGTATTGGTCGAACGCACCAAAAATCGTCCTTTCATCAGGAATGTTTGCAGTGCTAAATGCCGGATATCCTAACATTGTGTTGCTGCTCATATCCCACTGATAACCACTAACACCAGAATCAAGCAAAGTTTGCTTGGCTGCTGCTGCAATTGTTGGTGTTGTAATCCATGAGCAATTTGCAGTCAAAGCATTGTTATCATCAAGAGACTTGAGGAAATTATGCAATTCAGCTTTAGTTGGCTCTCCGCCACTGTCGTCAGCAATTGCAATTACTGGAACATTATTGGCATTGATTACACCTTGCGGCTGATTAGAACCATCTCCAAGACCTTGAATAACTGCTTTATCCAAAGCAACCGCAATTGCTTGATTAAGGTCGTCACGAATAAGAGCTTCGACGTCTGGTGTACCTTGAGCTAATAGCTGTTTTGATACATCGGTGTAAGTTCCTAAATGACGTGGTGTCAATGTGAGAGACTCAAACTGTGGCTCTGTGTTTGAATGGCCGGCGACTTCCTCTTGGAAAGTTGCGGTTGTTGTTGCTGACTTTCTAGGAATAGAAACGTCACCAGTAAGGCCATTAAGAACACGCACACCGGCTTGCAGTGTGACCATGTTTGGTCTTAAAGCATCAATGAAATCACCGCCACGATGATCAGTTGGCACAAGTTCCGCACCATCTGTTGCAGTTCCGGCGACAAGATCACGTTGTTCGGCAATAAAGAATCCATGTGTTTCGCGACCACAACGATCAGCGATTGCATCAGAAACTTCTTTTTCAAGTCCTTCAACACCACGACCAGAAATCAATGATTTCATGGCGTTGGTTATTGAATAACGTTTTTGCTCTTTTTTACTAAGTCCTAAAGGCTCGGCAGTTTTTGCACCGATGCTTTTAGTTTCTTCCTTTAATTTTTTTATAGCTGCGCTTTGAACGGCTTCAACTGACTTTCCGGATCTGAGTTCGTTGATCGCCCATTGTGCGTCACCGACTTCTTCACCGATTGCCATGATTGCATCCGCTCTTTTATCAAAAGCATCTTGGCCGGCTTTTATTCCGTCCTCAATTGCTTTCTCTTCAACAGCATCATCAATTTTTTGATCCATGTTAATAAATATGGTTGGTTGTTGTTGTTTAGTTTCGGTTTCACTTTTTGGCTCTGGATCAGATTCCTCGATCTTGTCATTGATCTCTTCAACTTCAGGTGTCACGCTGTCGCTGTTGGTTTCTTCGCTTCGCTTTTGTGAAATCATTTTTTGAGCTTCTTCAATGCTCTTAAATCCTCGTATTTGCGCTTGATCATCTGCACCGATTGGAACAAGTGATGCTTCTTGTGCTTCCCATTTTGTGCGGATGTTTATCGGGCCTTCGTACTCTTTGCCTTCAATAATTCTTCTCTCGCCTTTTTTTAAGTAAATAGTTTCGTCATCATCGTAACGATAACCAATAGACATTTCATTTATGTGACCTTCTTCAAGTTTAGTTTGAATGTCTGGTTCCGTTTTTGAAACTCTTATTTCACCATCAACAAATCGATGTGGAACGTTTCTTTCTCCGGCTTGCTTAACTTGTAAATCAACAAATGATCCCAATACTGAACGAACTGAATCAGTGTTGTGTGTATCTAAAAGTTTTATTGTCTCACCACGCTGCAACATTCCACTCATCAAAATAACTTCAGGAATAAACTCGCCACGATTCCAATCAAACATTGGCACCGCTTGTTCTGTTGATAAAATACCACGCGGTAATTCGTCGCGTTGATCTCTTTCAATTTTGATTGTTCTGTAAGCTGTTTGCATTATTTATTTAAATTCGGCTAATTTTGATAAACGGATAGATCAGTCTTCCTCAATGTCCTCTTGTGCCGCTTCAAATGCGGTTTGACTTTGTAATGTGACTGGTCGTCTAATTCCGCCATCTTCTTTCCAAGCATCTTCGGCTTCCGGTGACATTTGCGGCAAACCGGCTTTTTCTCGAAAGTTTTCTTCGTCAGTTTTTTGTGCGGTAATCATACCGGCACGAACACCCACACCATAAGTGTCAGCTTGTTCTTTAATATTTATTAAACCTTCAACGCTTGGCATGTCTGAATCACCTGATTGGATAGCAATTGGATTTGGATTAATTTCAACCGGTACTGGCAAACCTGCTTTTTCGAATGCTTCTGCATCTCTTTTCCTTTCTGCAATAATAACATCAAGAGAAACACCAAGCCTTTCTTTAACGGCACGACTTAATGACGTAGCACCAATTTCCAATTCAGTTTTTAATGCGCTTATTTCACGCGCCGGATCTACCCACTCAAAGCCGGCCCCAGTGAATGAACCTTTTGCAAAGTTATTAAAATTAGATGCCGGTAGTTTTATGGCTCCAGTTCTTAATGCCGTTCCCAACCAAGCACGAAATATTGGCTCTTCTTCATTTTCAATATTTAAACGACGATAGCATTTTGTCAGTGCTTTAATGTTTAACTTAGATTCACGCAACGATGAGTAATTAACACCGCCATAATCTTGAGCCAGTGTTGGATAACTCATTAACAAGCCGGCGGAAACACCTTTTAAAACGCCAGAGCGGAAACCGTCATAATTTGCGTTTGGATGTGTTGGATTTAAAAGCGTTGCTTTTTCTCCCGGTTCCAAATCCCATTTGCCGCCGGGTGTTAATTCTTGATCAAAATATTCATCTCCCTCATAAGGCATCGAGGAATCGCGCTCAATGGCAACTGTTGAGCTTGCACTGATTCTTGCGGCTATGCTTTCAGCCTCTTCATATTTTTCAAGATGTCGTAATTGTATAATGGCACTTGTTATTAATGGATCGGCGTGTGATGCCTCCGCGCGGTTGCGATAAAAGCGATGTATAATTTGATCAGCCGGCACTCGCGTTCTTTTTTTGCCATAGCTTTTGTACGTTTCGCCCGGATGGTCGCCAAGTAAATGATATGCAACGGCCTCATCATAACGGTTTAATTCTTTACCCATTACAATCCGGTTTCCGTTTTCCAAATTGTTAACGTTGTAATCTAAATCTAGTCTGTCGATTTCTAAGACACGCAACGCAAAATTGTAATCATTATCAAATCCGCGCAGCTTTTGAATTAAAATACCACCGTCTCGCGCAATTGATCTTTCAGTTAATGCTTTAAACTCGCAATAACTCATGTCCTTTGATGCGCAACAGTTACGCGGCTTTTTCCATTCTTCCCATGCCTCCTCAATTATTGACCGCGCTTGTTCGTCATCTCTGCCGGCGGCGTTAGTTGCTAACGATTGAAAAGTAAAACCTGATCCAACAATGTTTGTCACCCATTCATTTAAAAACCTGACAACATACGGATTCGACCTTTCAAGGTCGCGCGTCATGTTTCTTAATCTAGCCAATCCACCACGCAATTCAGTGTTGGCATTTGATAAACTAGCAATCCACCCCTCTTGTAATTGTTGCGATGTGACCGCAGCATATCCGCGTTTCTTTGTCTCGCGTAAAGTCAACTTGCCGTTTTTAGGATTAAAATAATATTTACTATTCATTAGCCTTTTAAAATTATTCGACCTTTACGGCGACGCTTGTTTTCAGTAAGCAATTGTTTTTGTTTGTGTTCGCGATTCACTCGCATTTGAAAACGATCAAGCATACGCTCAAGCTCAATGGCCGGAACCTTTGTAATGTCCTGACCTAAAATCGAAATTGATTCTTGTACGTCTTCAAGACGGTTTTCAATTGCTGCTTTAACTAACCGCAAACATTTCTCGTTGTAACTCTCAACATAAGCGGCTTCTGGGTTTGGTCTTATTTCTGTTGATCCAGTTTGAACGGTTTTACTTGTTGTCGTTTTGTTAACTCTAATTGCCCAATTCCATTTTCCAGGCTCTAACAAAGCACATTCGCCAGCGGTTATTGTGAACACAAACTTGGTTCCGGATGTCGTGGCAATGACTTTTACTGGTTGATTACCGGGTTTTTGAAAAACTGCTATTGCCTCCCATGAGTCATTTGCAGGGTAATCAGAAAAATCAGATTCCCAATCAAAAGAATCACCGGCGTGTATTGTTGATTTTGGAGCAGTATCGGCCACAAATTATAATAGTGCCGGTCGGTTAATACGATAGATCACGCCTTTGCAACTTTTAAAATTCTAATCCTAAGACCGTTGGCGGTTTTGTATTTGTCAATCAATCGCTTGCGTTCCATTAGTTCCAAATTGCGTCGGCACCATCTATCGCTGGTTAGTGATCTTGATCGTATTTCTTCAATTGAGGTATAAAAATCAGGTGATTCACAAGCTGTTGCAATTTCTCTTAATGATATGTAAGTCGCTAAAGTTCCCGGCGTCGACTCTGCCGATCTTCTTAATATTTCAATTGCATCTAAATCAATATTGATTTTTCTCATAGTGTGTCGAGCGGCATGCGTGACGGTAAGCGCGTTCTGTTTTTCGCTGCTTTGTTTAATCGTTTTAAAAATCCAAATGCGTCAATGTCTGGAATGCCTAGTGCATTGATCGAAAGCAATGGTGCGCCGCTTCTCCAGTACAAAGCTAATTCATACAGTCCAGTGACCGTCATCGGTGTGTTAAATCCTCCGACTAATTGCTTTCCCTTGCCTTTATATCGAAAAGCGGATTCATCAATATAACCATTTTCATCAATATATTCATGATCACGCGCAATTACAAAATCCTCGCGAGCTTGTATTAAAATGTTTAAATGCAAACGCTGTTCGCCTGTTAGGCTTTTTTCTAAACTTTGCAAAGACTCCATTAATTAAAACCTCCAATAAATCCACGACCGGGCCGCTTCCGCATTGGTCGTTTTGCTTTTGGTTTGGTTTCTTGAGTTTTGTTTTTTAGATTTTCTTTAATCTTTTCAAATCGCGGTCGAATCGCTTCTTTGGCAGCATGTGCATACACTGTGGTGTCCAAAACTTCATTGCGTTTTGAGTTTTCGCAAACGTAACGAATGTAAACTTCTCCGCGGTAACGTTCTTCTTTGCCATATTCTGCCGTCAATCCTTCAATAAATTGTGGCGTTGCTGATTTGTTTAAATGAATAAATCCGGGCGGAAATGAAACGCCATCATTTGGCGGATCTAAAGTTAATCTTCGATATAAAATATCTTTGCTTTGATTAACGCCTAAACTCCAGATTTGCGCTCTAGGATTATGTGCCAACCTTGGCTTGCCAAGTATTGGTGCATTAATGGTTGGCGATCCCTGACAAGCTGCAACTCCAAGTTTTTGTTTTGAAAATGTCCAAGGCAAAACATGCTGATCCCAATGACCGGCATCTACAAATACACGCGAACCGGCTTCAAATAATGCCAACTCTGTTCCGTATGGATGTGGATAACGACAATTTGCCAAAGTGCGTTCAAGTTCTGACCACGTTCCCGGATCATCTGGTGCGCCGTTGATGGTGAAATGATCAAGCAGCCAAGATTCTTTATTTTCTCCCCATCCCCAAACAGTCGATTCAAGCCATCGTTTTTGTACGTCAACGCCGGCGGTAATAATTAAAACGCCTTCCGGCAACATAACACGCGGTTGATAGTCCTCGATCCTTTGCAGTAATTTGTCAGGCTCCGGTGCTTCTACTCGTTCCGGTTTGTATGGATCAGCGTCAAAGGTATTAACAAACACATGTCGCGCCCGATCTGGATTATCAGCTTGCTCAATCTCAATTTCTTTTTGTGCTATCCAGTGCAAATGACTTTTAAAACCTTTCTGCACTGGATGCGGTGACATCATTCCATTTCCCCAAAAGCCGGCAACACCGTTAAATTTAGCGGTTGCTTGCCAGTGTCCATTGATAACCATTTCACGTCGTTGATCATCGTTCAAATGACATCCGTTTATTGGACAAACCATTATGGCGTTTTCTGGTTTTTCTTTTTTATATTTAACGTGTTCGCGTAACATCACAAATTCCTCACCACACTCTGCGCATGGTGTCATCCATTTGCGATAATCTGAATTTTCCATTAGTTGCGCAATGCGACTTTGTCCCTCTTCACTTGGATAACTTGCGGCAATCCTCACTGCCACGCATCCAAAGAATTGACAGTTGATCACCTTCGTCGCGTCGACCTTCGCTTGCTTGTAATGCGTCAACCTCATCAGCAAAAAGCAAGTTTCCTTTGGCTCTCCTAAGTTCACCGGGTGCATTGCCTCCAAAGATATTTATCAGCCCCCCTGGAAAAAGTTTGTGCAGTATGGTGTTGCTTGAATTACGCCGGCCACCGCGAACCAACCATTGCAAACTTGGAGTCGATTCAAACAATTCTTTTTCAAGTGTTTCTTTTGACCATTTTTCAGCTTGTGATGTTGTCGGATATAAAGCCAATATTTTCCGCGGAGCTTCATCAATTGAATGACCAATGATGTTCATACAAACTTCAGTCTTTCCAAGTCGTGACGCTAATTGAAAAACCGTCATTTGAACATCCGGATCAAACGGCGTTTTCATCATTTCTTTTTGATATGGTGCAAAGTCAAAACGGTAACGCTTGCCGCCCT
>VTLG01008963.1_pt1 | contig 16659 bp, 11 predicted proteins | sample 4694571 | NCBI WGS metagenome assembly VTLG01 (sample SAMN12604809, study PRJNA352737) | marine metagenome | biome: ENVO:00000447; feature: ENVO:00000209|ENVO:00000569|ENVO:01000036; material: ENVO:00002151; isolation source: viral sequences binned using virsorter ...
AACCTATCGTGGCGTGAAGTATGTAAAAACTACTCACACAAATTCTAAATAACTAAATGAAAAAACTTGCACTAGCCCTAGCGGCATCTCTCGCTTCAGCTCCTGTAATTGCTGGACCTTATATTAACGTAGAAACAAACGCTGCTTACACTGGATCTGATTATGAATCAAGAGCCACTGATTTGCATGTAGGGATTGAGGACTCATTGGGTTCTTTTGACTGGTATGCTCAAGGTGGAAAAACAATCAACGCTGCAGATGGTGTTGATTCTGATTCTAACTTCTCTGGTAAAGTAGGAGGTTCTGTAGCAGCTACAGATAAGCTAGGTATCTATGGTGAAGTATCTTTTGCAAATGTATTTGATGAAGATATTGCTAACATATGGGGTACACAGCTCGGGGCTAAGTACGCTTTCTAAATGTTAAAATGTTTACAAGCACCTTGGAGCGTCTTAACGATGCTCCTGGTGTTTTTCATTTTCATAGAGGGTCTACATATGACAGAACATCAGCATTGTAGATCCTGCCCACCGTGCGAAAACACGGAAAACTATTAACGTCTTGCGTAGCGGAACTACGTGAGGTCAATATCTCAATAAAACACAATGCCTTTTACAAACAACACTACTTACGGAACTACTCATTATTCAACTGGTACGTTCTATGATCAAAGTAAAATTGTAGCTAATGATGGTACAACATTATCTTCTGCTACACTAGCAACTATATCTGACCTTTCTATTCCATTAGGAAAATATGAAAGAGTACAGGGAATCTATACTCTCTGGTATGATACAGATACAACAAACGAACTAAGTTATAGAGTTGCAAACCTAGCACAGTCAGACGGTTCAACCGCAGTTGCTACAACTATTATAACTCAGAGTATAGCATCAATAGCTTTAGTTAAGGCTGCTAACACTCCTTCAGCTGCTAACCTAGAATGTGTAACTACTTATTCTACTGATGGTGCAGGTGAAACTATCGGAGTTGACTCTACTATTTCTGATGCTGAAGCACTGTTCTTACAAGTATATTTTAATGCACTAGTAACTGCTGGTACACAAGGTAACTTAAGTTTACAGTTAGCTAACATAACTGGTACTGCAGCTGGAACACACCTATTGGCTGGATCTCATGTAGTATATAAGAAGTGGTAAACACTTTGGATTGGAGGTTCCCCTCCTTTCTTGCGGGTATAGTTTAGTGGAAAAACTGCAGCCTTCCAAGCTGTTGTCAGCGGTTCGAATCCGCTTACCCGCTTTGGCTTATGGCCCTTACGAGGATACCCTTAAGCTGTCTAGACGGTGGGATAGACCACAAAAATAATTCGAAAAATTTTCTCAACGTTGAGAGTCAGTAAACTTATACAACTCTCGTACTAACAATGGCTAACGCCACGCAATCAGTACTTGGTGCGCTGAATAAGGCGGTCTCTAATACCGCAGGTTCAGTTGCATATGATACCAAGTACGCAACTTATTTGAAGCTGTTCTCAGGTGAGCTATTCAAAGCTTATGAGTCAGCAACTATCGCACGTGATACCGTGCAAAGACGTACCCTAAAGAACGGTAAATCATTACAGTTCATCTTCACGGGACGTATGCAAGCTGCCTATCATGAACCAGGCACACCTATTCTAGGATCAGGCGATCCACCAGTAGCTGAGAAGACCATCCAGTGCGATGACCTTCTTATCTCTAGTGCTTTCGTATATGATTTAGATGAAACACTTGCACATTATTCTTTGAGGGGAGAGATCTCTAAGAAGATTGGTCATGCTCTTGCAGAAGCTTATGATAAGAAAGTATTCAGAACGATTGCTCTAGCAGCACGTGAATCTCATCCTATCACTGCGTCTCCAGGACCAGAACCAGGTGGTACTCAGATTGAATTGGGTGCAACCAAAGAGTACAATGCACAAGCATTAGTGGATGCCTTTTTTGAGGCAGCAGCTGTGCTAGATGAAAAGAACCTTCCTAAGACAGGACGTACAGCCGTGCTAAACCCACGTCAGTACTACGCTCTAGTATCTCAGGTTTCTTCTAACATCCTCAACAGAGACTATGGTAACTCACAAGGTAACCTGAACTCTGGTGAAGGTCTAGTTGAAATTGCTGGTATATCTATCAAGCGTTCTAACAACCTACCTTTCCTTGCAGGTACTGTTAATAAAGTATCTGGTGAGAACAACGATTACAATGGAGATTTCTCTACTCACTGTGGACTAATCTATCAGCGTGATGCTGCAGGTATTGTTGAAGCTATTGGACCACAAGTCCAAGTAACAGGCGGAGACGTATCAGTTCTTTACCAAGGAGATGTACTTGTCGGACGTCTAGCAATGGGTGTAGGTACACTTAACCCTGCTGGTGCTATTGAATTAACCTCAGCTCGTTAATAATCATGTCACTTAATCCTGGAACAAAAGTAACTATTACTAGAGTTGCAGGGAATGGTGCTTCCTTAAGTGGAATCGGACAGGTTGATAAATCAATCACTAAAGATCCTGCCACTCCTTTGGAGTATGGTCGGAAGCATTTGAGTCCTGCTAACATAGGGACAGTTTCTTAACAATATAATACTATGGCTAATCCAACAGCAGTTGGTGAGTACGGTTCCTGTCAAGGTACAGAGACACGTATCTCTCCATCTGATACAAGTGGATCAGGCACCCCTTCAGCGGTCGCCTCCACAACAAAAGACTTACGCTTAGCTTATGCTACTGTAGGCAGCCAAGACACTTGCGCTGTAGTTACAGCTCAGTATAACTAACTTAATAAGGGGGGTATCACTACCTCCCTTTTTTTTATTCACAAAAATTTATACCTATGACTACCACTACTGTTGATATCGATACCGAACTATCCGCTATAAATGCAATACTTGGTAGCATCGGTCAGTCCCCTATAAACCAATTAGATTTTCAGAACCCTGAGATAGCTTTCATTTATAATATACTTAAGGAAGTTAATCAGGATGTACAGACAGAAGGTTGGACATTTAATATAGAATATCATATCAAAGAAACTGTTGATCCTACTACTAATAAAATTGTCATTGAGTCTGACGTTATCCGTATAGATAATACAGATGAATGGGATCGGACACGTGATTTTGTTAGAAGAAAAGACTCTGATAGTCTTTGGAAGATGTATGATAGAGTTAACCACACATTTGAATATCCAGATGATGATTACTTCTATGTAAATAAAGTAAGACTACTTAATTTTGAAGATATACCTACAGCTTTCCAAAGATATATTGTATACAGAGCATCAGGTAGAGCAGCTGTACAGTTAGTATCTAACGCTGATCTTCAGAAGATGTTAGCAACATATGAGGCTCAAGCTAGAGCTGCATGTGTAGAATATGAATGCAATCAAGGTGACCATAACTTTATGGGTTGGCCAGATGAATCTGCATATCAATCTTACAAACCTTATACTATGCTAAGACGCTAATGGCAAGTGTTACACAAAAGGTTCCTAACTATGTGCTAGGGATATCAACTCAACCAGATGAAAAAAAGATACCAGGACAAGTAGTAGACCTAGTTAATGGTGTACCTGATGTCGTTAGGCAATTGATTAAACGTCCTGGTAGTAATTTAATTACTGCAATAACTCCATCTACTGCAGCACATACAAAATGGTTTAACATTTATACGAAAGACGATGAACAATACATTGGTCAATGTGGCGCAGATGGGGCAGTTAAAATATGGAGATGTAGTGACGGTGCTGAGATACCCGTGGATTATGCAAATATTCCTGGAACAAATAAAGCTACATATCTAGATAACAGTGAATTGACAGATGAGAAGTCATCTGATATACAGATCAATACTATTAATGAAACTACATTCTTTATTAATAGACGTAAGAATACTGCATTACTAACTAGTGCTCCTGATAAATCACCAGCTCAGTTAAATGAAGCAATGATTACCTTAGATAATATATCATATGGTAAACAGTATGCGTTAGATATTTATGAACCTGATAATAATACTAGTTATACTACAACAAGAGCTACAAGTATAGTAGTAGATGAGTCTACCAGCTATAGTGGAACTAGTAATGGTGACTGCTTAGGCATGGGGAGAGAAGTAGTAAATATAAGTACAGGTACAGATATCTTTGGCACCTCTCCACCAAATGCTAGTGCTGGTGGTAAGAGTAGGCTTAGATATGAGATGGATACACGTTGTACCCCTCAACCTACGGATGACTCAGATAATGATAACTACCATGATACTTATCAACCATATGCTAAGTTACAATTTGGTGGAGATGGCTGGGCAGTTAATGATACGCATTCATATACTTCAGAGAAAGGTGTTACTACAACAACTAAAGTTAAGACTGTAACTTCCGTAACGTCTAGATGTAATATAGCTGGTGTACGTCCATCTCCTACTTCGTCAAGTTCAGATGAACATGTGTCTGCAGCTGGTATTGTAGGTGATATGAAAGCTACATTAGATGCTATCAGTGGTACAGGTATAACTGCTACAATTATAGGTAATAGTATACATTTATATAGGAAAGATCCGTTCGGAGTAACAACTCCTGAACAGACATTGATGACTATCACTACTACAGAAGCTAATAATATAGCAGACTTACCACGTACATGTCGTCATGGATATACTGTTCGTATAGTTAACAGTGGTGAGGATATGGATGATTACTATCTTCGCTTCCAAGCAGAAGGTATATCAGCTGATATCGTACAGACTGCTACATACTCAAGGACAGGTAGTACAGTAACAATAACCTCTAATGGTCATGGTCTTGCTAATGGTAGTGAAGTTATTCTTGACTTTACAAGTGGGAATGGAACCGACGGATATTATACTATAGCAAGTGTTGTTGATGTTAATAGATTTACTATTACAGATTCAGCTTCTGGTTCAACAACAGGTAATGTAACGATACACCCAGCTCGTTATGGAGAGGGCGTGTGGGAAGAAGTAGCAGCTCCTGGTATTACAACTACCTTAGATGATGATACGATGCCTATACAGCTCAAGAGAGTTGTAGCTAGTACACAACATACAATAGCCACTACTGCAGTTAATGTTAGTAATGAACAAATTACTATTAGTAATCATGGCTTAGTTACAGGACATCAAGTATTATATAGTAATGGTGGTGGTACAACTTTAGCTGGATTGACAAATGATACTTCATACTATGTTATTAAAGCATCTACAAATACTATAGCTTTAGCCTCGAGTCTTGATAATGCTAATGCTGGAGTTGCTGTTAATCTTACAGGTACAGGTAATAATGCTCAGACTTTAACACACGGATATTTTGCTATCAATGGTGGATCTGATGGACACTATGCTAATGGTGCCTTTAGATTTTCATATCCAGACTGGGGTAAGCGTGATGTAGGTGATGATATAACTAATTCTCCTCCTTCTTTTATAGGATACCCTATACAAGGTTTGCAATTCTTTAGAAATAGAATCGCACTACTAAGTGAAGAGAACGTTATCTTATCTAGAGTTAATGATTTCTATAACTTCTGGGTTAAGACTGCTATGGCAATCTCTAACGCAGATCCTATCGATCTACAGTCTAGCTCTACCTTCCCTACTAAAATACATTCGGCTGCTGAAGCTGCAGGAGGGTTAGTACTTTTCAGTGCTAGTGAACAGTTTCTATTAAGTTCAGGAGCTGAAGCTTTGCTTACACCTGAAACTGCAAAGGTTACATACTTATCCTCTTATGCATTTAACCCTGATACAAACCCTATATCGTTAGGTACTAGTATAGGTTTCTTGAATAGTACTGCTAGACAAGCTAGGTTCTATGAGATGCAAGGTGTATCTACTAGAGAAGAACCTAATGTACAAGAGCTTAGTAAAATTGTCGGAAAAATTTTCCCCCAAAGTATAACTAATGTAACTGGATCTACCGAAAACAATATACTTTTATTCAGTATAGATAGTACTCTACATACAGCGACTAATGAAGTATGGGGTTACAAATGGTATCAAGCTGGGGATACCCGTCCACAGTCTGCTTGGTTCAGATGGACCCTACCTAATAACGTTGTCTTCCATACAATGATGGATGATAAATATTATGTAGTTTTAAATACAGGTTCGACTTATACATTTGAGAGATTTGATATAAGATTATCTTCTGATACAACAATGATAGGTACAGCACCTGATGAAAATAGGGTACACTTAGATACTAAGAAAACCTTTGCGTCTAGTGCTTTGACTTATAACATGGCAACTGATAAGACAACCTTTACTTTAGGCGCTGGTTACTACAGTAGCAAGAACCTTACTGCATATTGTACAACACCTAGCGACGCAGCTGGTAAGAGCTATGATATACCAGCATCAGCTATTACAGGCACTGCTCCTAATGAAACAGTAACCTTACCTGGTAACTGGAAGACTTCTACTGAAGCAGGTACATCCACTTCGTCAGTTAATACAGATGTTGTTATTGGATATGAGTATGAATTTGAGGTAGAACTGCCTAAATTATATATAACTAGAGCTGAAGGCGATAAGACTAGATCAGATACTAGAGGATCTCTTGTTATACATAGAATGAACTTCGATTTTGGAGATGTAGGTGTTATAGATGTAACCTTAAAACGTAGAGGTAGAGATGATTATACATATACTGTTGAGTCCTTAGAATGGGACAATGTAGTAGCAAGTACAGCAGCTATAGCTTCTGGATATATGCATACTATCCCTGTATATGATAGAAATGATAATCTAAGTGTATTTATAAAATCTAATCACCCGTCTCCAGCTACAGTACACTCTATGAACTGGGAAGGAGACTATTCACCAAGATACTATCGACGTGTCTAATTACATTCACCCAATTACAATGGAAGCTGCTGTTGAGGTAGCTTCTAACCTTCGTAAAGATGATTATAGAGAAGTGTTTGAAGGTCACGGTCATTATCCACTTCTCTATCTTCCTCTTGCTGCTTTCAATGGAGACACAGTTTGGTTTGAAGTGCCTAACGGCAGGACTGCTGGTATGGCAGGTGTACAGGAAGGGGGTAAAATATGGATGCTTTGCACAGATGCTATCCATGAGTACCCACTAACCTTCGCCCGTGAAGCCAAACGATTTATTGAAAGTAGAGAAGAGAAACTCCTTTGGAACATTGTAGATAAACGGAATACCGCTCATCTAAAACTTCTAAAGTTTCTGGGATTTAAGTTCTTAAGGGAACTTGAACATGGTCCCAACAAATTAACCTTTATAGAATTTTGCCGTGTGCGAACCAGTATCACTGATATCAACAGCAGTAAGCGCAGCAGGGTCCATAGCAGGACACCAAGCTGAATCTGCAGCTGTAGCAGGAAGGAATAGAGCTAAGCTCCGTAACTTCGAAGAACAAAATAAGCTCTATGATCGTGAGGTCATGTTTGATAGAGCTAAATATAAGAATGATATGGCTCTTGCTGATATAGATCAGGATGCAACATATCAAGCAATGATAGATCAATGGAGTCAAGCTGATCAACAACTAGATAGACTCTTTTATGACGGAGATCAGAAGATAAATAACGCTATTGTTAAGATGTATGAAAATGACTATGCAGGTACTCAAACAGGTAAGACTGCAGCCAGATTAGCAGGTAAAAGTGCTCGGAAACTTGGTCAATATAAGTCAGAAGTACTGCATAATCTGATGATGTCTAAGGAAGAGACGATGATGAAGAAAGAACAGTCTTGGAATCAGGCACAAAGAGATAGTCAAAAGATATTTGAGAAGGTACGTTTTGCTCCTATACATGGACCTACGCCTATAGCTCCAGAATTAGAAGCTAAGCCTAGCTCTGCAAGTATGATGCTTGGTATAGCAGGAGCTGTAGCAGGAGGACTACAACAAGGTATGGATAATAAAGCTCCTTCAATAACAAATCAGGATTGGAGTGCTGGTTCACAGTTGCCATCACTTTCAGTTGATTATTGGGGTGGTTCCAATAAAATGTCTAGTAACATGATTAGACAGTCTTTCACTACTGATTATAATATATTAGGAAGTAACACATTTAATTAATTATGTCATACGATGCTAATATAGAGCGGATGAGATCTGCTGAACGTGCAAATGTTCAACAAGCCGCTAACCAAAGAACCAGTATGGCTCAAATTACTGGTGATAGACAGATCCGAGAGGCTAGAGATGTAGCCAATAAACTTTCTCATTTATCTGGTCATCTACAAAAGTGGAAAGAGAAAGATATAGAAAAGAAACAGTATGAAGGTAAGCTTGCAGCACGTGAAGCACGTGAAGAAAACGCTGAAAAACTATACGAATTAAGTCAAGAACTAGAAACAGTTAAGGAACAAGACACTAGATACCATGAAATTAAGGCAGAAATGCTTAAATTACAAGGTCCAAGTGCTTATCCAGATGCAGATCGTATAGCTAAACTCTCTCCTTGGGCGCAGGTAGGATATGCTCAAGAAAAATTACGTGTATTTAATGAGTCATACGATTCTAAATTAGCTCATGCTATGCAGAATAGCGAGAAAGCTATTAGTATAAGCGGTATTTCTATTACACCTAAAGAACTACATGATAATAATATATCAGATCCTATTCTTAAAGAAGCTGCTATACAAGTCGTAGGTAATGATATTAAAGAAGCTGCTCAACTTGATAGATTCTCTCCTGAGTTGCTTAAGTTAGCAGGTACTTCTGATGCTATTACTAAAGCTAAGGATGCTCAACTTGCTAAATATAGAACAAGATATAATATAGAATCTTCAGCTAATACAAGAGGTAAAGCTGTACTAGAATGGAAAAATAGTGCTAAGAATGGTGATGATATTTATCGTTATCTTCTTGTACATGGTGCTACTATAGATGAAAGTGGAAATGTTTTAGGGAATTCTGGAGCATGGGGAAAACTTGATTCTCAATTAGTAGCTGAAGGTATAGCCTTAGATGATCCTGACTATGCAGCAAGAATATTGGAAGCTCGTATTCCTGATTCTTTAGCTGCTAAATTAGGAGTTAAAAAAGGCACGACATTTGAACAACAATGGCCAAGTAAAGCTCAGACTTTAAGAAATAAAATTAAAGATGGTATTAAAAAGAAAGTTGATGCAGAAAGTGATTGGTTAAAAACAGCTGGTAAAGATTTAGAAAATAAATTTATAGAAGATGCTAGGAAAGGCTCTTTAAGTACTCAAGAAGTAAATGAATATAAAAGAAAGTTTGGTGATTTAGGGTTGCCTATACCTACTAATGTTACTAAATATGAAACTGTAAGTATGAGAGATCAGCGTGAAGATAAACAAGCTATAGAAGCTCTCATTGCTAGTCAAGATGGTTACATATCACATGAACAATTAGATTCATATCACCCTTTAGCTGCTGCAGAATTTAGAGATAAAGCTACTAAATTAGAAAAAGAGGCTCTTAAAAACTTCGATGCTGATAAAAAGATTAAAGCTCATCTTGATACAGTATGGACATCTATGGGTGTCAAAGCTAATGAGAAGAGTCCAGCATATGTAGAAGCTATGGCTAATGCTAAAGCAGATTATGCTAAGCAATATAATGAATATATTGCCATGGGTCATGATGCTGCACATGCAAGTTACTTAGCTTTAAGAGCTAAACCAGGTGAAGCAACAGATGAAAATGGTGAACCGATACCAGGTAGAATGGGTGTGCTAACTGAAATTGAAACAAATAAACAAGCTAATAAATACATTACTCTAGGTCAGAATGTAGAGCAAACTTTGAAACCTGGTAAGTTACGTGTAGCTCAAATTCATAAAGGTAAAAGAGAAGTTAAAGATGATCCTAATATTGTATTTAATGGTACCATAGGTGGTGATTATGGTCATCGTCAATTAACTACTATTAAAAATAATATAGACAAATATGGTTCTAGGAAAGGAACCAAAATGGATAAAGGTGCTATTCAATATTATAAAGGATTAGCACGTGGGACAGATATGAATTGGATGGGATTAGTAGACGCACAATTAAAAGCTACAGGTCATCCAGGTCTTTGGCCAGACGAGCGTCCTGCTGAAATAGATTTATTAGAAGGTAAAGATAAAGATGGCAATGCAATAGAAGATCCTAATGGCTTAGCACCTGTAGCTCAGCATATTGATAGAGCTTCTAGATATACAATGAATCCTTATGTTTATCAATATATGGCAAATTTAGCTAAAGATGCTAGAGATTATGAAGCAAACCCTCATTCATATTGGGATGAGTCAGCAAATGTACTACCTTATTATAGATAATGGACATACTAAATTTACAACCAGATTCTTTAGGTACTTCTGACACAACCTTTGAAGTAGAGGGTTATGAAGATCATATTGAAGATATTCAGAAAGAAAATCCTGAAGTAGACTGGAGAACACCCGCTGAAATAGAAGCTGAGAACGAAGCTCAACAACCACCATCTGAGCAACCAACTGCACAACCAACTGCAGAGCAACCTGTAGAACAGCCTACAGAACAACCTCAACCAGAAGAACAACCAAAAGAACCTACTAGATTTACATTTACTGCAGACCCTACAACAGGCGAAATACCTGTAGAACAAATACAAGCTGCATATGGTGGTAAAGTACCAGAAGGTGTTATTAGAAAATTATCTTTAACTAAAACTTGGGATGAAGATAAAGAAGGAAGACTAAGAGAATTATTTTCAGATGGTAATAACTTACAAAATCAACTAGAAGCTTTCAATATGATCAGAAATGATCCTGAACTTGTAGAACGTTATGATCATAATGAAGATGGTGAAATAACTTATGCAGATTTCTTTGACACTACTAACTTAAATGGTGGTGCAGGGATGACAGATGAAGAGGATCAGATTGCTACTAGAGAATGGTTAGAAGGTTTAACTAATCCTAACATGGGATCTAGACTTCAAGCTCTTTGGCAACAGAATGGGGCAGGTCAGAACATGGCTCGCTACATTAACCTCAGAAGAGAACATGCGTTGTCTGATAAAGGAGAAGGTTCAAAAACCAGTTATGGACTTAATAGAAATCAAGGAGAAGGTTTACGTCAAAATACAGCTGGTGGTCTATTTGATATATCTACTTGGGCAGGAGAAACTATAGGAAGTATAGGTGACGTAGCTCAAGGTAAAAGTTGGCATGAAGACTCTACATTAGATGATGATTTATTTCAACATAAGAATGAAAATTCATTAGAGTATCTTGTTAATCATAACCTTAGCCGCTCTGCTCTGGATACAATAGCTTATGAAGCTGGTTATTGGGCAATACCAAGTATGCTGACAATGGGAGCTGCTGGAAAAGTAGGCGTAAGTATGAAAGCTTATGGTGCAGCAAAGCAACTACCTATGCTGGTTAGAGCAGGTAATTTCTTAACACCAACTGTTACAGGTGGTAAACTTGTTCAAGCAAGTAATATTGCAACTAAGCAAATTACTATGAAGACTATCCGACCAGGCACAGGTTTAGTAGGTAAAACTTTCCTTGGAAAAACTAGTAATTTTGCAAAAGTAAAAGCTGTACAAGGCATTAATATGCTTAAAGGTACTGCTAAAGTAGTTGCTATAGATACCATACCAATTGCTGCCATGACTAACCTTCAGGAAGAAGGTAGAGGCATGATGTATGAAGATGGTATGATGAAGAAAGTTTTAGATCAATATCCTGAAGGAGCTATATTTGCCCCACAAATAGCACAAGGTCTAAACTCACCTTTATTTAAACAAGCTGATTTCATGGCAACTGAAATGGTTTATGGTGTAATGGGATTAGGCGCTTTAGGAGGATTTGGTAAAGCTATAAATAGAAGTGGTAGTTTTATATTTGGTGAATTACCATCAATCGCAGGTAGAACTAGTAGATATGCTCAAAAGAATCTAGATCAATTAGCAGTTAGTACTAGAAGTCATTCTACAAAAATTAATGCTGAATTTGCTAATCAAGAATATTTCTTCAAACAAACTCAAAAACAACTTGCAGATGTTGCAGAAGCAGCTGGAGAGCAAATAAATAAAGCTGCAGATGGATTTAAGAATTCATTTAATGAAGAAAATCTATCTGATGGTTTAATGAAGAATGCTTATGGAGCTTATAAAAATGGTTCTAAAATGCTTGGTCAAGGTTATTCTAAAGCTAGAGATGGTATCAGACAAGTTATTAATGATTTAGATGAGATAAGACATTCGGTTGGTGTAAGTAATTCAGGTAGTACTAATGCTCTATTTTCTCAAACTGATATGGCTAGAGCAGGAAAAGCTGGTATTACTGAGAAACAATTAGATTTATTTGCAACTGAATTATTAGATGATGTAAACTGGAAGGCTCAAATAGATGCTAAAAATCCTCTTACTAATAGTAGAAGAGCCGCTTCTCCTAGTGCTTTACAAAGTTTACAAGAAACTATATTAGGTAGAGATGCTACACGTGTTAATCCAGAAAACTTTTGGGGTAAGACTTTATTAAATCAACCATTGAATATAGAAGATGCTAGTAAGTTAAGTAATATAGACCGATGGGCAGTTCAAAATATTGAAGTACAAGATGCAGTAAATAAATCTCTATTAATACAACTTAGAGACCAAGCTAATGCAGCTAGTGAAATGATTGGTAAAACCGATGTTTTTGCAGTTGATGGTCCTATGAAAAGAGTTGCAAATAATTTAACAGTAGGATTGCATCAAGTTAAAAAAACTCAGTTTACATGGGATTTAACAAGAGAACTTATAGGAAACGAAGGGAAGATAACACCTGAAATCTTTGAACAAATACAAAAGCAAGTTGCTTCTGCTGATAAGAGATTACTTCAAGAGACTAAAGAAGGTGTTAATCTTATGACTCGTATGATGCAAGAGACGGGTGATGAAGATTTAGCTGGTGCTGTACTAGATGTATTTAAAGTATCGAATGATGTTCATAACTGGAAAGACTTTGATGCTTGGATGAAACAAAAGATTGTCGGTGGAGAGTTTCATGGTAAAACTCAAACAGGCGACCTTATTCATGGACTACAGCAAGTAATGGTACAGAGTATACTTAGTGGACCTAAGACTCCTCTTAGAGCTATAATGGGTACTACAGTAAACTCCTATCTAAATACTATTAATGAAGCATTTGGAGCAATAATACGTTCTCCATTTACTAATGATGTGGCAAGTAGAAAAGCTTCTATAGCTAAACTGAAAGGACAATTTGAATTAGTTCCTGAAGCTTTACAAATATTTAGAAGACAATGGAATGCTAAATTTGAAGCAAATATTGCTGATATTAGAACTAGATATTCTGAAATGCCTACACACATGGATGAGTTATGGGAAGCAAAACGTATTCATGTAGAACAACGAGGTAAACCTGGAGAAAAAGCTGCCTTCTATATCAATAATATAACTAGAAATTTAACTAATAATAAATTATTTAGTTGGTCCCCTAGAGCATTAGCAGCTACTGACGATACATTCAAATGGCTTTTAGCTAGATCAAGGTCTAAAGAAAAAGCTATGCGTACTGTGTTAGATGCAGCAGGTGGTGATCATACTAAGATAACACCAGAGTTGTTACGAAAAGCTGAAGATATACACTATAATAATTTACTAGATGGTGATGGAAATCTCAACTTTGCTAAAGACTCCTATCTTAATAAACAATTCAAAGAAGTTACCTTAACAACTGAGTTGGAAGGATTCTCTAAGAAACTGGATGGTTTGTTTAATGACGTACCTCAAATGAAACCTTTCTATCTATTTGCTAGGACAGGTATTAATGGTTTAAATTTTTCATTCAAAAACACTCCATTATTAGGTGCTTTACATAAAGAGTCTGTAGATATATTAAAACATGTTGGTGATGATTTCACAGATTTAGCTAGATATGGTATTGATAATTCTAATGATTTAGCTAATGCTAGAAATTTAATATACGGTAGACAAGCTGTTGGTGGTGCTGTTGTTATGAGTATGAGTGCCATGTATATGGGAGGACAATTAACTGGTAACGGTCCTGCTGATAGGCAACTTAAACAACAATGGATCAATGCTGGTTGGAAACCTAATCATGTTTATATTGGAGATCTAGGATTTGATTATAGATCTTTAGAACCTTATAATGTTATTTGGTCTACTATAGCTGATATAGGCGATAACATGGAATTGATGGGTGAAGAATGGGCAGAGAAAAGATTACAAGCTGTAGCATTTGTAATAGGTAGAGGTCTAACAGGTAAGACTTATATGTCTGGTTTAGATCAAATGTTACAAATAGTTCAAAACCCTGTAGGTCCAGAGTCTAGTAAAGCAGTTGCAAATATTTTAAATAATAGTGTACCACTAGCAGGTATGAGAAATGAGTTTGGTAAATGGATTAATCCTCATATGAAAGAATTAGATTCTGATATGTGGACTTCTATTAGAAACAGAAACTTAGCTAGTGAATATTTAACTTCAGATCCTATATTAGCGAAGAGTGATCTATTGAATGGCAAACCTATTAATAATTGGAATTTTGTAGGTAGATCATTTAATGCTATTTCACCTGTACAATTAGATATTAGAAGAGATACACCTGGCAGACGACTTCTACTAAACAGTAATTATGATTTAAAATCTGCTACTTATGCACATGGCGGTTATTCTTTTTCTAAGAATGCTAAAGTTAGAGCACATTTTCAAAGTGCTATAGGTACAGTCCCAATTACTATTGGATTTGATAAATTTAAGAATGTAGAAGAAGCTTTAGATCATCTTGCTACTAGATCAGATGTTAAAAGATCTATGGAACAGATGAAAGCTGATGGGCAAAATCCGTCTAATTGGGATCTAAATCCAAATACATACCCTCATAACACATTGATAGATAATGTCATGAATCAAGCTAGGTCGAAAGCTTGGGCAAAGATTAACGATCCAAGCCATCCAGGATACGATGAGGTACAAATTTTAAAATCTGAAAAAGATGGTCATACTACTCGTACTAGAGATAATAGATCTGAAATTTTAGAACTCAGTTTTCCGCAAAAACGAATTGATTAATTAAATGGCACATACAAAAAGAACAGTCGCATACAACGGGAATGTATCTGGACAAGCTAACACTTATAGTTATTCAGGGTATTTCGATGTATTCAAAGGGACTGAAGTAAAAGTAACATTAGCTGGTACAGCGCTAACTCATACAGCAAGTACTATAAATGAATCCGCCTCCCCACGTGAATATACAGTTAATACTACAGATAAAACTATACATATTGGTGGTGCAGATCTATCTAGTGGTAGTATAGTAATAAGACCCGAGACAGATCTTGTAGGTGATGATGCACCTACTCCAAGAGCTACATATACTCCAGGTGCTTCTGTTGCAGCTGCAGACCTTAATAATAATCAGAAACAGTTAATGCGTAAAGCACTGGAGTATGATGATACTAAGATGTCTAGTACTGGTGATACCATGACGGGTCACCTGACAATGGGTGAAGACCAGACAATTATATTTGAAGGTGCAACAGACGATGGATATGAGACTACTCTTACGGTTACTGATCCTACTGCTGATCGTACAATTACTCTTCCTAACGTAACAGGAACAGTAATAACGACTGGAGACTCATTAACTGTAACAAATGGTATGATTGCAAATGATGCAATTAATGCAGCCAAAATAGGTGATGATGTTATAGATTCTGAGCACTATGCTGCAGGATCTATTGATGAGGAGCATATAGCAAATAGCCAGGTAACAAGAGATAAGATTGCTTCAGATGCTATAGATGGATCTAAGATCGCAGATGATGCAGTTGATTCTGAACATATAGCAGCTGACTCTCTTGACGCAGAACATTACGCACCTAACTCTGTAGATGCAGATGCTTTAGCACATACATCAGTTTCAGCTGGTTCTTATACTGCTGCTGATATTACAGTAGATGCACAAGGTAGAATAACTGCAGCAAATAGTGGTACTATATCAAGTGGAGAACTTGGAGGAGATGTAATAGATGGTTCTAAGTTAGCTGATGAAGCAGTTGATTCAGAGCACTATGTAGATGGTAGTATTGATAATGAGCACCTAGCAAACAATGCAGTAGATACAGAAGAGTTAGCTGATAATGCAGTAACAATAGCTAAGATAGGTTGTGAGCAAACTACTATCTCTGATAGTGATTCTCATGTTCCTACCTCTGGAGCTGTTGTAGATTATGTAACAGCACAGATAGCACCTATTGGTGGATTAGAAGTTATAGCTGATGATGCTTCATTCCCTGAAACTCAACCTGCATCTGGTGTAGTAATCAGTATTGCAGATGCTGGAGGTTTAGTTGTTAATGGTTCTGGAGTTAGTACAACTGGAGATACCATAAGCTCAGACGGTACAGTAACGATTAATAATATTAATTCAGCATTCCATAGTAGCACTATAGATGCTGGAATTGGTATGCTAGTAACCTCTACAGGTTCAGGTCAGATATATAATTACCATAAAACAGTTATAAAAGAATCAGATGTAGCACAAATATCTGATGATATAAATGACTTTAACAGTAGATACCGTATAGCAAGTTCAGCACCTGGATCAGCTAATGATGAAGGTGACTTATACTTTGATACTACTGCCAATAAGATGTATGTATATGATGGCTCTGCATGGGGTCAAG
>VTLG01015094.1_pt1 | contig 16657 bp, 21 predicted proteins | sample 4694571 | NCBI WGS metagenome assembly VTLG01 (sample SAMN12604809, study PRJNA352737) | marine metagenome | biome: ENVO:00000447; feature: ENVO:00000209|ENVO:00000569|ENVO:01000036; material: ENVO:00002151; isolation source: viral sequences binned using virsorter ...
TCCAGGAGTTTAAATTTCAAGATGAAGAATTAAGATCGTGGAAACATAAGTGGCTTAAGAGACTGGATATGTACCACGAGCTAAAGTTCGATGAGAAGGAACAGGCTAATGTTGAAATGGATCCAGAAGAATTTAATGAAAAAAACAAAACCTAAGGTCTATGTAGCCATGCCTTGTTATGGCGATATGAAGGTAGAGACCTGTGTATCTTTATTAGATACTTTTAGCGCACTAGGTGCATCAGGTGTAGAGTGTAGGTTTAAATCAGTTAAATCATCCCTTGTAACACATGGTAGAAATTTGTTAACTGCAGGATTTTTAGATTCTGGGTTTGATTATATGTTGTGTGTCGATGCGGATGTAGAGTTTTCACCTGAAGCGGTGATGAGAATGTTAGTTCCTGAAAAAGATATTATTTGTACTCCCTATAGAAATAAGGAAGACCCTTGGATTAGTAGATACTCGGTAAAATTTAAAGATAGTAATGATATTAAAATATTAGAATGGGATTTAGTGGAGATAGAGGAAGGACCTGCAGGACTAATGCTTATTAGTCGAAAGGTATATGAAAGATTGATGGATAAATATCCAGAGTTGAAGATTAAGTTTAATGAAGCAACAAGGGCCAAGATGAATAAGGAGATAGGAGCTAAAGAGGATGCTATTGATAAGTATATGTATAACTTCTGGGATACAACTTTTAGGCTAGATACGGGTGAATGGAAAGGCGAGGATTTAGCGTTTTGTGAGAGGGCTAAGGCTGCAGGGTTTAAAATATACGCGAATCTGGACTCATGGACCACGCATCATGGATCTTATGGTTGGAAAGGTCGATTTGGGGACTATTTTGTCAATAAGAAGGCAAAATAATGGCAGAAATAAGGCAGTGGACGCCATATAAGAGATGTACAGAATAATTTTGAATTGAAAAAAAAAAACATGAAAAAAAACTGTCTTTTTGTCCAAATGAGCTATTATCGTTGGTATATATAGCTAAAGTGTAGACAGAATGTTGGACAGAATTACTTTCATAGACAGAATTATTTTGTCCATTAGCAGTGCCTATCGCGCGCGCGAAAAGCGTTTTTTTATTTCAAAATTATCTGTATAATCCCTTATATGATAGGGAATGCCATGACATTGGTAATAAGTATGATGACAGAGACAGAATTTTGGGATAAGTTCCAAAAGAAACATAATACGAAATATTACAATGTCACGAAAAACAAAAAGAAAATTAAACTTAAATCAAAACGCCAACGACGTTATCCCTTATTCAAAAGTAAGAGTTGAGTGGATTGATATTTTATCTGATTCAGGCTGGGCTGATGAGAAGGGTTTTAACAAGATGAGGTTAGCCACACCTGTTAATGAAGGTTGGTTATACAATAAAGATAAATATGCTATTAAACTGTTTGCGTCTTATGATCGGGATGAGGACGGCTCTCTAACTTTTGGGGATCGGACGATGATTCCTCTTGCTTGTGTGAAGAAGATTCAGAAGATTCAGTAACATCTAATGACTCCCCTTCAATCTGCTTTGCATTTAAAATCGGTGCGTAGTCTTCTAATATTTTTTTCATTTTCTCTTCTAATTGCGCTTCTGATAATTCCTCTAGCTTACCTGTTTTTATTATTTTTCTGTCTATATATAATCCTGCAGCCATGCCACGATTTTTTTCTGCGTTTGTTGCAGCGGAGAACGCCCCCTTCTTTAAAGCTTCCTCTCTAATTTTACCTAACTCTGCTACGTGTTTGTCGTATGTGACTTCGTACTTCTTAAGTTTTTCTTCCCTCAGTTCACCTATGTATTGAACAACCAGTGGGGACAACCTAGGGTTTTGTAGCTCTGATGCCTCAACTTTGGCTCTTTTCTCACTATATCCTGCCGCAATTGCTGCGTCGCTACCTGTAGTTCTACCTTCATTGTAGACCAGATATTCAGCAAATCTTTTTTGCATTTCTGTTAATCTTTTTGGAACTCCCATATTGACAATTTAAGGTAACTATCCTATATTGTCAATATGAAAGATGATCGAGGAGAACTAGATTTGACCAAACAAATTGATGACAAAGATAAGTTAATTGCTGAGTTGAGACAACGCATTAATGAGTTGTTAGCCATTAATAAATCACACCAACAATTGATGGGTAAACAAATTCAAGAGAATGAGGAGTTAAAAAAAGACAACAAAGCTTTAGCTAAACAAATAGATGATTATTTTCAGGTTCGTATGAATAGCACGCGTAACTCAGGAATGTAATGTTAGTTAAAGATTTGCAGCAATTCTTAGGTGGCTTCACAGATAAGTTAAAAGGTAATGCTATTAGTCATGCTAAAATATATATTGAGAAGAATGGTTATCTTGAAGAGATTAAAAGAATGGAAGTACAAGAGCACGTATTAATAGGTCAGCCAGGTTTGAGGTTGGTGCTAAAAACTCATTCAGATCAAAAATTAAAATTAGATGATAAATTAATTAAACCATACTAAGGAGAAAAATGGAAATAACAAACGAACAAAGAAAACAATTATTAGAGTATTTGTCTAGAAGACCTTACTCTGAAGTGTATACTTTGATTGCTATGTTAGTGTCTCTAAAGCCTAAACCTAATGGCAAAGAGGATGACAAAGTTACCCAGAAAAATTAGTGGGTGCAGAGCAGAAATTATACAGAAAATTAAAAACTAAAACACCTAAAATTATATGGAATAGGATTGAAAATCTTGCTATTCCAGGTATGCCAGACCTATTGGGATATAATGCTAATAAGCATTTTTTCACAGTTGAGTTAAAAGTCACAAAGGGTAAAAAAATTAAATTTTCACCACATCAAATTGCGTTCCACGTGACACATCCAGAGAATACATTTATCTTGGTCGAGGCCCTCGATCCAAGAGCCGGGAATCGTTTTCATTTGTACCGTGGTTCATGCATCCTGGAACTAACCGGCCGGGGCTTGGAGCTTGATGCTTGGTGCTTGGGGCTTGATGCTATTCGTGATTTCTTATATCAGCTTGGTGCTTGATGCTTGACGCTTGGATCTCTTCTTGCTTGTAGCTTGACGCTTGGAGCTTGAGGCTTGACGCTGCAGCTCTTCAAATTCTTTTAACCATTGCGGAGTGAGGAAGTTCTTAACTGGTCTAGGCATTAGCAACCATACATTTCTTCGTTGTAATCATCAAGGCCAATATTATCTATGAACGGCTCTAAAACTTTATCGCTGCCCCAGTAGCCTCTGACCTCTTTAGTGAAGGTGTCCACCCAGATCGTTGGCCCGCCACCTGCTACCAGCAGCTCACAGCCCATGTAACACTTCTCCCTGTCGACTAAGTAACGTATGTCGTATACGCCTTCCATCCAGTCGCTGGCTGTCTCCGTACGCTTCTCACCTGTCTCTTCGTCAGTGATCATCTCAGGAGTGTCTATACCGTCTGCAATGGACCTGCACATCCTGCGAAGCTGTTCTCCGCATGTCTCGCTTTTCTTCTTTTTTGGTTTTATGTAACCATGCTCTAAGCCATATTTAATAAAACCCTCTTTAAAATTAATTGTCATTTTTTTTCTCCTTCGCTTTCTTTTGTTTGTGTAATCTTAAAACATCCTTTTCAATTTTTTTCAGTCTTTTTGTCATAAGATCCAAACATTCAATTATTTTTTTTATCTCTTCTTTTTGTGTCATAGTTATTTCTCCTTTATTATCCTATTACTATCTTATTAATTTATTCCAGTCAATAGTTGGATCTAATTCTTCTAAGCTTGCAGCTTGGCGCTTGGTGCTTGAAGCTTGCTGCTTGAGGCTTTTAAAAAACTTCTCACAGCTGTCCAGGTATGACGCCGGCAGCTGTTCGTGCGGCGTCATAAAATAGTGTGTTAAGTCGTTGTGTTTAATTCTTTTCATGTTTTTCTCTTTCATTTAAAGCTCTGTTGCACTGGACGATGGCTTGAAGCATAAACATCATTGCTCCAAATGTTGGCGTATTTTTTTGTTTACGTGCTCTTAGCTCGTCGTGTGCGCTCACTAGCATTTTTTTAAGTTTTTCAAGTTCAGTCATATATTCCTTTCTAAGTTCATCCTACAGTATCCTTCACCAGCTGTCAAGCTTGGAGCTTGAGGCTTGAAGCTTTTTTTATTTTTTTTTACAACCTCAGGTTGTGCCGGCCGGGTTAAAATTCAACCGTTGTGCCGGATCATTATTCCTGATCCCAGATCCATTAGCCCTGTTCCGCCGTTATCTAGTATCGGTACGCGGTGGCGAACTAGAATTGCAACCATCCGCGAAAAGTTAGGCACGCTGACCAATGGATCAGGGATCAGTTGCGACTGAACGTGGCGCTCTGTGCTACGTATAGATTAACAGTCTTAACCTGGTTCCGCTTCCGCCATGAATATAGCCCGAGCCCTGTAGTCTCAAGCCAATCGCATCTGATCCCAGATCCACCACGCATTTAATATTAAAGATCTACATAGTGGATCAGGGATCAGTCCGGCGCGGTTCCAAGTATTTCTACCATCGCTACTTATCCGGTTTCCTTTATCGCTCTGATCCCATGACTAGACCTTTAGTGAATTCGAAATTCTGCTAGAGGGTTAATAGTCATAAATCAAATATAATGCTTGACTATCCTATTGTCAAGTGTTAATTTCAAATTATGCAAATAAACAGAAAGGCAAATATGAAACTAGCAGATACAACAATGGAAAGTGGTTTTTCTTTTCAACAAGAACTACTTTTACAAGCACTTGAAAGACAAGCTTTAACTGGAAGATTAATGACTAATCCAAGAGTTACCGGATTTTCTTCTTTCACTAAAGCTGTGCTTAATTTTATCAATGATAAAAAAGCACCAAAGACTTGTAATAGATTATACAAATATCTTTTAAATAATGGATATTATGATAAGATTGAAACAAGACTAAATACTTACAGAAAGGAAAAAAATGAGTAGAATAAGACTGAACCAAGAATACCGAAATAAGATCGGTAATCGATTGCGTGTCCATGCAGAACAAGAGGACACTCAAGAAAAAAGAAAATATGATGAACTCAAAGCAGATCAAATTGAGTTAAATGACAAAGCATGGGAACTTGCTGAAAAAATTGTCAGAAAACATTATACTCCTGAAGATGTCAAAATGGCATATCATCTACAGAATAAATTTGAGAATGTTTCAACTATCGCAAAGGATAGTTGTTTTCACTTTCATTATTTAGGTATGAAAGAAGATAGAGATTATGACAACAAGCCAATCATGAAAGAAGATACTATTGAAGAACATTTTGACTTTAGATTGCAAGGCGAGTTTGATAATCCCAATAGTAATAGTTATAATAGAGATAATTCTTATGGCTATGCTTTGTATCGTGATGAACTTAAAGCACAAGATAATTGTAACCCAGATATTTTGATTGAACAAGAGGGCAAAGACAATAACCCACATTTAACAAAATATACTGACGCAAATAATAAATATCTTGGTAATGATGATAGTGGTTATGGCAAACAATGGAACGAAAAATATCAATTAGATTTAATTGGTAGAGAGTATTGTCGAGATCGTTCTATCGCTTGTAATGAACAACAATTTCTTATGCTTAAACAATGGAAACAAGCTAAAGGTCAATTTGTTATGGCACACAGAAATTGGATAAAAAGTATTTTAGACCAGATGAAAGAAATTAAAATCGGTCTAAAAGGTTATAAGTATCTTGACGAAGCGATTGAGTTATGTACTGAATTAGGTATGCCAATTACTGAAGCAGAAATAATCAGAACTAATAGCACCGGCCTTGTTATATATAATCCTAAAAACCTAGCTGATAGGATTAAAGGTATGAAAAACAAAAACACAAGTAGAGAGGATAAAATAAAAGCTAGAATGTTGTATGAAAAACAACAACAAAAAAGTGTAAATTAGACACTTGACAAGGCTATCCTATTTGTAGTAGGATAGCCTTAATTAACAGAAAGGAAAAAGATGGAAAATAATAAAACATTCACAATCACTTTCACAAAACAAAATGGTGAGAGTGTAACTAGAAAAGCAAAATGGACAGATAAGTGCAGAGAGTTTGTAGCAAGTGCTGGGCATAACTGTTTAACTTTTTTGGATTTAGACGCAACTGAAAGATATGGCAAAGAACAATATAGAATGGCAACTGATAAAATAACTCCATGGAGTATTTCATGATAAGAGCAATTTATTTTGCATTGCATTTTGCAGTAATATTTTTAGGCGTAGTCATAGCAATTCATTTTGATAGAACTTTAGGATTAATAATTGCAGGATTTTTTACAGTTAAATGGTTCTATATGTTTCCACAAATCGAGGGCAAAAATGAGTAATTATAATTGGTGCCATGGTCCGGAGTGTCATACTCAGGAAACACAATCAAGAGTTCGTGGCTCAGGTACAAATAAAGTTTTAAGAACTATTAAAATAAAACGAGGTAGATATAATTATGGCAATAATATTTCACTCAGCCATTGGGATTACTTCTGTAATCAACGTTGTTTAATGGATTTTATTAGAGAGCATATAACTAGTATCGTGGCTATTGCACCAAGGCGCGAGGCTCTTGAAACTCCAATCAAAGTTGAGAAAGAAAAATACGAGAGTACGCGTTGGGATTTTAATAAAGGTATTGAGGGCAGACCCCAACAAGTACCATATATGGCAACAAGAACTACAATCAAATTAGTTGACAATGACAATGGATAATGTAGGATAAGAATATGAAAACAATTAAATACAATAATAAAACAATCAAGTTACCATTTGCCGGAGCAGATTACAGCAATGAACCATTAGAGATGGAAACAATTACAAATCCATTTTCCGGGGAGTCTGTTGCAATGCCAAGATTTGCTGTTGCTGTGTATGATGTAATCATGGGCAGTAATTTAATGGCAGAAAAATACGACAACGTTCATGGTTTGGGTTCATCTCCCGAATGGGACACAGTTCGTAAAGGTTTAGATTGGTTTAGACAATACTTCGCTAAAGAATATATGGTTCTGTTAGACTAACCATCAACCACGGATCCGGCGACATGATCGCCGGCTCCACTTTCCACAAATCAAATAGAGGTACCAACTACAAGTTGAAATTTCCGGCCGGCCGGACCCCCATCCCCCCTTTTTTTTAAAAGGGGTCCCACTACTTTAGGTTGTATTGCTTGATTTAGAGAGTTAATGGTGGTAAATTCGTTTTGAACATCGTAAAAGATGCAAAAAATTTTTTAAAAATTTTTATGAATTTAAATAACGTTGATATTAGCAAACTTCCTGCAGATGTTAGAAAACAATTTAGACAACTCCAGGTTATGCATGCTGAAAAAAAGATACAGAATAGAGCAAAAGATGATTTTTTAAGCTTTGTTAAGTGCGTTTGGCCCGAGTTCATTGAAGGCGCGCACCATAGACACATAGCAAAAAAGTTCAATGACCTTGCTACAGGCAAAATCAACCGTTTAATCGTGAATATGCCGCCCAGACACACGAAGTCTGAGTTTGCATCTTACCTACTACCCGCATGGATGGTGGGCCGTAATCCAAAATTAAAGATAATTCAAGCAACCCACACTGGAGAACTTGCAATTCGTTTTGGTCGTAAGGCAAAAACGTTAATTGACTCTCCAGAATACCGAAAAATTTTTATAACATCTCTAAGAGAAGATTCTCAAGCTGCAGGAAGGTGGGAAACTGCTCAGGGTGGTGAATACTTTGCAGCTGGTGTTGGTGGTGCAATCACTGGTCGTGGTGCTGATCTTCTAATAATTGACGACCCGCACTCTGAGCAAGACGCATTGTCCCCTACAGCTATGGAAAACGCGTATGAGTGGTATACATCTGGTCCACGACAACGTTTGCAACCTGGTGGAAAGATAGTTTGCGTTATGACACGTTGGTCGAAGAAGGATTTGACTGGAATGTTGGTCTCAAAACAGAAAGAAGCGAAAGCTGACCAATGGCACGTGGTCGAGTTTCCAGCAATCTTGGACCATGGAACTGAAATAGAACCCGTTTGGCCTGAATATTGGAATTTAGAAGAATTAGAAAAGGTAAAAGCAACACTTCCAGTTGGAAAATGGAATGCACAATGGATGCAACGTCCTACTTCTGAAGAAGGAGCGATAATTAAGCGAGAATGGTGGCGAAAATGGGATAGTGACACGATTCCACCTCTACAACATGTCATTCAATCGTACGATACTGCTTATTTGAAAAAAGAAACGGCTGACTTTAGTGCAATTACCACTTGGGGCATATTTTTCCCCGACGAAGATAGTGGTGCTAACCTAATTTTGCTTGATGCAGTCAAAGGAAGGTATGAATTTCCAGAATTAAGACGAAAAGCACTTGAACAGTATAAATATTGGAATCCAGAGACGGTTATAGTTGAAGCGAAGGCATCTGGACTACCTTTGACTTATGAATTAAGACAAATGGATATTCCAGTTGTTAACTTTACACCGAGCAAAGGAAATGATAAACATGTTAGAGTTAATTCGTGTGCCCCGCTTTTTGAATCTGGAATGATATGGGCGCCAGACCAGAATTTTGCGGAGGAAGTTATAGAAGAATGCGCAGCATTCCCACACGGAGATCATGACGACTTAGTAGACTCTACTACTATGGCTGTGATGCGCTTCAGACAAGGTGGTTTAGTTAAACACCCTGAAGACTATGTAGATGAAAAAACAGCGCCTAGGAAAAGAAGTTATTATTAATGTTTAAACAATTAATAAATTTGTTTATTAAAAAAAATGGCAGATCACCCAATGCCTTAGAAATGTTGCAACTTAAATTCAAAGCTGCTCAACAATCAGGAAAAGGCAAAGTTTTCGATATGAAGGGCAATCCTTTAGATCCTAATAAACCTATTATAGGTGGTACACAAAGTGAATTTCAATCTGGAATTATAAAAGCCATAAAACCAAAACCAACTGTTGTTAAACAAAGAGGCCCACAAAGAGGTGTTGGTGCTGGTGAACAGGTAAGTGCTGCAGGTGCTACAAGAATTAAACAAGGTTTCAGCACACAATCTAAATTAAATAGTTGGTCACAAAATCAGCAATGGGTAAAAGATTTTATTGGTAGAAAAAATGCAGAATTCAATTCTTTAAACAGAGCAGATCAAAAATCAGTTTTAGATATGTTTGAAGCACAAATTAAAAAACATAAACCAAAAGAACCTTTAGCAGGCGGCGGTATTGCAGGCATGTTAGGGGAACCAACATACGAGGAAGATAATCATAGAGTTCCGTTTAAACTTGGTGGAATAGATAAAGTAAGAAGAGCATTTTTACAAGCGATGGGAGCAGGAGCTGCAGGAGTTGGCGCTGCTAAAACTGGATTATTTGGTTTACTCAAAGGTGGTGGTAAAAAACAAATTGTAGAAAATTTAACTCAAGTTCCAATTGAAAATGCAGCAGGCATGCCATCATGGTTCAAGCCCCTTGTAAATAGAGTTATTAAAGAAGGTAGGGATATAAGTAAACTACCAGTTGATGAAGGTGGGGCACTTGCTGAAAGACAAATAATTCATTCTAAAAAATTAGGCGAAAATCATAGAGTAAATGTTATACAGGATGTAGATAATCAAACTATTACAGTTGAATATCAATCAGCTGACAATATGGGTGGTGTTGATGATGCAGTTCGCTTAGAATATAAAGCAGCTGAAGAAATAGAACCAATATTACCACAGCATATGGACCCTAAAGATCCAAAGGGTTTTTGGAAACCACATAAAGATCAAAAAACAAAACCTACATTTGAAGCAAATGAAGCATGGCCACACGGCACAACAGGTGATTATAAAGATATAACTATGGAAGGTACTAATATAGTAAACAAAGTTGATGATTTATTCAGTGATACAAGTGCCTTGAAGCAGTTTGGAACTGGTAAAGATTTAACTAAACAAGAATTAAAAATAGCTAAACAAAAACGAAAACGAGTTAATGAAATAAATAATGATTTAGCTGAACAAGACCAACTTTTACCAGATCCACCAGAACCTGATTTTGCAACAGGTGGTCGTGTTCCGTTAGCCTTGGGCAAAATAGTCAAAGGTGGAAACTGGTTGATAAAAAGTTTACGTGGTACTCGTGAAGCAATAAAAAATAATAAAGACTATTCTCCGGCGCAGATAAAACTTTTCCTTAAGCAAATTGACGATCAAATTAAAAACCTTGAAGCTGGAGGAAAGATTCCAGATGAAGTTATTCAAACTATTAGAAGTGATCCTAAATTTAAAAGTGTAGGGCAATGGCAAACCGAAAGAAGTGTAGATCCTGATTTAAGAGAAATGGAAGAAGTACTTTTAGAGTATGGAAAAAAACATGCATCTGGTGGCAGAGTAGGCATGCTCTTTGGCGGTGGAGTTTGGAAAAAGATTATTCAAAATTTGGCAAAAGAAAAAGGAATTTCTCCTTCTGCTTATTTAGCAGTAACAAATTGGAAACATCTTCCTGAAGGAATTAAAAAAATTATATCAAAATCACAGTTTGAAAAAATAAAAAAAGAGAGAATAGAAATGTTTGAGAATTTGGTTGACATGGCAAAAACAAGGAAAGTATTTTCAGAAAATATAGAACAAGGCAAGAAAACTCCAGCAGCACTTGCATTTGAACATTTAGAAAAATCTTTTAAATCTCCCGTCCCTCATGGCGTGACCGATAAAGATATTTTACAAGGAGAGGTTATTCTTAAGAATTTAAAAACTGGTGGAAAAAAAGGACCTGAGCTAAACGCATCAGGCGGACTTGCAGGAATGTTAGGCGAATGAGAAATATTTTAGATTACATAGAAAAAATAAAAAGTGAAAACGAAGGTCCAAGAATCACGGTCCAGGAACCACGGAACATGAACCAAGCTTCTTTAGCAGATGACTTAGAACCAGGTCCACTTAAAGATGAAATGTTAAAAGGTTTTGATCCATCTCAAGAAACACACGAAGAGTATTTACAAAGAATAAATTTAGAAAGACCATTCAACATGGTTGAAGGTGGACGGATCGGGTTTGCTACAGGCAGTCCAGGAGCTAATATGCAGGAAATTCTTAATGCATATAAAGAATATAAAAGATCTCACCATAGAGGTAAACGCAGAAGTCCAATTATACCTTTTAGAAAATTCTTTGAGATATATGCAGAAGAAAACATGGCTGAAGGTGGCAGAGCTGGCTACAACGATGGCCAACTAGTAACACCATCGGTTGATGGATCAAGACCAGGGTATAAGGGAAAAGAACTGCATTATTTATATACTCCCGAAGTTAGACAGAAAATATTAGAAACAAGAAAAAGAAAATTTCAAAAAACAGATCCTCTAGGAAAAAGACTTCAATGGATTGCAGATAATGGAAAAAATTATGACAGTCCATTAGAAATGAAAAAAGCTTATGAAAAATATTTTAAACATAAAATAGGTACAAAAGCAGATGCTCTTTTTTATACTGTTGAAGGTGGTCTTGGTGTAACCAAAAAACTTGGAGTAGATAACGCTGAAGTTTTAATTAAAAGAATATACTTAGACCAAATAGATAATTTAATAAACCCTAGCAAACAAAAAAGAGGTGTTGTTAGTTTTACAAAAAGATTTTCAGAAGATGAACTTTTTAAAGCTTCAATAATTCAAAATAACCCTAAAGTTAGAAATAAATTTATAGATTTATTTGCTGACATAAACAAAAATGCAGGGACTTATGCAGCAGAACTAGGTCCAGAAGAGATGGTTTTAAAATTAAAAAGTAAGGGAGGTTATTTATTAGATGGTTATGAAAAAGGTGGTTTTGATTTTCTTTTCTCTTACCCAAGACCAGGAGCTCCTGAGCAAACCATAGGAGGAGTTCACAGAGGAATTACTAGAAATACTTTAATAAACGCAGGCATCCCAGTAGAACATATTAAATCTTTTCAACTTGTTAGAAAACCTTTGGAATCAATAGAAGAAGTTTTACGTAAAGTTAGCAAAAATCCAAATTATGCAAAAAAAGTTTGGGGTGTAGGTGCTGGAACTTCACAAAAAATAGCTAGTCAACTTAATAATTTTTTAGAAGGACAAACAGAAGCTAGAAAAATTATAAGAGATTTAGATACTATGTTTATAAAAGGGCAGATGAACAAAGAAGGATACACGGGCACAGTTGATTCTTATCTAAAAACAGATGCTGGAAAAGCATCAAGATATAATTTTACTAAGGTTTTTGGTGGAGTTCAGTTTGATCACACTTTAGCAAAATCAATTGGGAGAGATTATAAATATTTACCCAGAAATTATTTATTAAAAGGACAATTTACAACAGGAAAATTTAATAGAATTAAAAAAGATATTTTTGATTTACCTTTGATTGAAATGTTAAAAAAATACGAAAAAGGAAAAATTAGTGGAACCGAAATAAAAAATTTTATTGATGATTTTAATAAAAAAACTGGAGGTTATGCTGATTTTACTTTTGATGAAAAAAAAGGAAAAATTGTATATCCTCAAGAAAAAAAAGTAACGTATGATTTAAGCAGGTATTCAAATCCAGAAGTGGTTGCAAAGGAATTAGAAAAAAACATCAGAATGACAATGAGTAAAGAATTTCAAGAGGGTTACAAAGGAATTATACCTAAAGAAGATTTAAAAGGTTTTAAATCTAAAGAAGCAAAACAAATTTTAGCAGGCTGGTGCAGTAAAGGTACACAAAGAGTTAAAGACGGTGGAAGAATTGGTTTTGGAGGTTGTCCCGATAGTGAAAAAATAACCAATATGAGAAATGCAGCGGAGAAATTAAAGCAGCATAAGTTATATTTAATGGGACGTGCCACTACAACTCCTTTTGCTTCTGAGGCAGAAGCTAAAGCATTAGCTTCAAAGATGGCTAAGTCGGGAGGATTATTGATGAGGGCAGGTAGACTTGCTATGGGTCCAATGACTCTTTGGGGTGAACCACTTTTCGAAGCAGCGTTTGTAGCTCATGATATATTAGGAACTGGAACTCCTTGGAAAGAAGGAGTTGCAAAATCTTTATGGGCAAAACCTGCTATTGCAATGGATTTACTCAAACCTGCGGATCAACAATATGAAGAAGCTTTATGGCAAGTTCGAGACGAAGAAGGAAAAGCTTTACTTAAGGAAGATCAAACAATGGCAGCCCCTGGTGCGCCAATGGAATTAAGAACTAGAACTGGAGTTAAAAGATTCATAGATAATAATAAAAAATTAGATGAGTTGAATAGACTTTTTGCTCTTAAACAAAGTGCACATATTTCTGCACAAGGAAGAACTCCTTTATCAGCGAATGAAATAGCACAAAATAAAGCAGCTAGAGATAAAAACTATAAAGATTATTTAGAATCTTTAGGTGGAGCTGAAGGAGTTACAAACATTAAAGCTCAAATAGAAAATGATAGAGAAGCATATGATGATAGAGTAGCTGCTTTAGAAATTGAAAGAGCACAAGATTCTTTGTCTGGAGGTGTGATTTCAGGACAAAAAGCAGATCAATTACAAAGAAAAAAAATGAAAGATTTAATGTATCAAAAGCATGGTAAAATTATGAAAGGTGGGGAATGGGTAATAGATCCAAAAATTTCAGAATTTGAAAAAAGAGCGTGGAGTGAAGCTAAAACCGATATAAACAAATTGTTAAAAAGTTATGGAGATGAGCATGGTTATGGTTGGACACCATATGGTCTTGGCTATGGAATGGAACAAAGATATACTCAACCTGGAATTGGTGATAGAAAATATAATGAAGAATTAGGTTATAGGCAGTTATATAATATTTTATTTGGTCAACCCCAAGCATCTGGAGGCAGAGCAGGTTATATGGGTGGTGGTATGACAGGAATACGTAGACCAAGCGCTATTCCACCTGAATCAGGACCTCAATCACAAGGCTTGGCTTCTTTGAAAAAATATGGTAGTTATTACTAGGAGTATAAATGGCAGATATAGATAAATCGCTCCCGAATGTTAGACACGAAGTAAAAATTCCTGGTGCACAGGAAATGACTGATGTCGACATTACGGAAGCACAACAAAGACAACCTGTAGAAGTAACGCCTGATGAAGAAGGTGGTGCTACAGTTAACTTTGATCCAAGTGCCGTGAACCAGGCACAGTCAAACACGCACTTTGATAATCTAGCAGATATTTTACCAGAAACAGTTATTGACCCAGTTGGCATGCAACTAAAACAAAATTACATGGACTATAAAATGTCCAGAAAAGATTGGGAAAATTCTTACATTAAAGGATTAGATCTTTTAGGATTTAAATACGACAATAGAAACGAACCTTTCCAAGGAGCTAGTGGTGCTACTCACCCAGTACTCGCTGAAGCAGTTACACAATTTCAAGCATTAGCTTATAAAGAATTACTCCCCGCAGATGGTCCAGTTAGAACTCAAATTTTAGGATTATCAAATCCAGCTAAAGAAGCTCAATCACAAAGAGTTAAAGATTTTATGAATTATCAACTCATGGATCAAATGAAAGAATATGAACCAGAGTTTGATCAAATGTTATTCCATCTACCCCTAAGCGGTTCTACTTTTAAGAAAGTTTATTATGATGATCTTTTAGGCAGAGCCGTTTCAAAATTTATACCTGCAGATGATCTAGTCGTTCCGTATACAGCTACCTCATTAGATGATGCGGAAGCAGTGATTCACGTCGTAAAGATTTCAGAAAATGATTTACGTAAACAGCAGGTCAATGGCTTTTACACTGACATTGAATTATCAAAACCAATGTCAGCTGTGAATGCAGATAAAGTAGAAGATAAGAAAAGAGAATTAGAAGGAACAACTAAAACAATAAGAACAGAAAGCGTGTATACATTATTAGAATGTCACGTTAATTTAGATTTAGAAGGTTTCGAAGATGTTGGCCAAGATGGACAGCCAACTGGAATAAAATTACCTTACGTCGTTACAATCGAAGAAGGTAGTCAAAAGGTTTTGTCGATAAGACGAAACTATGCGCCCAATGATCCACTGAGAAATAAAATCCAATATTTCGTCCACTTCAAATTTCTGCCAGGACTAGGATTTTATGGCTTTGGACTCATTCATATGATTGGCGGATTGAGCAGAACGGCAACGTCTGCTCTCCGTCAATTATTAGACGCAGGGACTTTATCAAATTTACCAGCAGGATTTAAACAAAGAGGTGTCAGAGTTAAAGATGACGCTTCACCAATACAACCTGGAGAATTCAAAGATGTTGACACACCAGGTGGTAATCTAAAAGATGCATTTGTATTTTTACCATACAAAGAACCTTCAGCTACATTATTGCAGTTGATGGGAATTGTAGTAACAGCAGGACAGAGATTCGCGTCCATTGCTGACATGCAGGTCGGGGACGGGAACCAAGGCGCAGCCGTTGGTACGACCGTAGCTCTTTTGGAACGTGGTTCAAGAGTGATGTCAGCAATCCATAAAAGAGTATACTCAGCACTTAAAAAAGAATTTAAATTACTAGCAAAAGTATTTGCTCAGTATTTACCACCAGAATATCCTTATGATGTTGTTGGTGGACAAAGAAATATTAAAGTTACGGATTTTGATGAAAGAGTAGATATTCTACCAATTGCTGATCCAAATATTTTTTCAATGTCACAAAGATTAACATTAGCACAAACTGGATTACAATTAGCAATGTCAAATCCACGAATGCACAATTTGTACATGGCATTTAGAAAAATGTATGAAGCATTGGGTATAAAAGATATTGATAGAATTTTACCACCACCAGCACCAAATGCACCTAAAGACCCATCGTTAGAACATATCGATGCATTAGCTGGAAAACCTTTTCAAGCATTTCCAGGTCAAGATCATAGAGCACACGTTACAGCTCACTTAAACTTTATGTCAACGAATATGGTTAGAAATAATCCGATGGTTATGGCAGCAATGCAAAAAAATATATTAGAACACATTTCTTTAATGGCTCAAGAACAAGTTCAATTAGAATTTAGAGAATTAATCCAACAAATGCAATTGCTTTCACAACAAGCAGCACAGAATCCACAGGCTCAACAACAACTTCAACAAATGCAGCAACAAGTTGAAGCAAGAAAAGCTGTATTGATTGCAGAAATGACTGAAGACTTTATGAAGGAAGAGAAGAAGATTACATCTCAGTTTGATCATGATCCATTGTTAAAACTTAAGTCAAGAGAAGTTGATTTAAGAGCTATGGAGAATGAACGTAAGCAACAAGAGATGCAGAAGAAACAAGAGATTGATCAAGCTAAATTAGTTCAAAACAGAGATATTAATGAAGATAAGCTTGAACAAAACGAAGAGTTAGCTGAATTAAGAGCTGATACTTCGCTAGAAAAGCAAGAGATGGCTAATGAGAATAGATTAGAACTTGCAAAAATGAAACCAAAGAGTATAAGTAAATAATTATGATAAACTATAAAAAAGGCGGAAAAGAATTTAAAATTCCTGAACAAAAAAAGGTAGTTGATCCTAGATCTGCGACTAGTTTCAGAGGAAAAAGCTATCTTGCTAAAGGAGATTCTAATCCTGCTAAAGTAGCAAAAGCAAGACCAGCTAAAGTAACTTGGTTCTAGTATGTGGTTAAGTGCTGTTAAATTAGCGCTCAACGCTGGAACTCATATTTACAAAAAGCGTCAAG
>VTLG01015886.1_pt1 | contig 16657 bp, 11 predicted proteins | sample 4694571 | NCBI WGS metagenome assembly VTLG01 (sample SAMN12604809, study PRJNA352737) | marine metagenome | biome: ENVO:00000447; feature: ENVO:00000209|ENVO:00000569|ENVO:01000036; material: ENVO:00002151; isolation source: viral sequences binned using virsorter ...
TCTCCTTCAGCAAATACAGGTGTACTTATTGCGAGAAGATAGAGTAAGAATTGGTAGTAGAATCTGTTTCGATAGTTCTGTCTATTGTTATTGTTTCGATTGTGCCTGCTTCTCTCGTTGTTATTGATAGATCCCATTCGGTTGCCCCATCTATAACTGAATATGTTGTGGCGTCTGCACCAATCGCAGCACTTGGTGTAACATTTGTTCCAGACCAAGTTTTGACCTCGGCTCCTTTTACGTCGTGAACTATCTCTTCTGTTATTGTTTGTTGTGTTGTTGTCGTTGACTGCATCGACCCTGTTGTAAACTGAGGCGTGACAGTGTTTGCTCTTGCTATTGCGGGTGACAACAATGCTAAGAGAAGAATCCATTTTTTCATTTCTTTGGTGTAGTAGGTTCTTTCTTATCTTTTTTACCATTACCAGTAGACAAGCCAAAAGTGGCTAGTGCTCCAGTAAAAATCGAAGCCACAAAAGTGATATCTGCCGAAGCATTTGATTTTTTAACCATAGGCAGCTCAACATAATTTAACGTAATAATAAACCCTGACCAGATAACTACACCTAGACGCACCATTGCACCTAGTATCATCATCTGTTCTTCATGGTCATCTACGTTTTCTTTGAGCTTTGTGAGGAGTCCTTTCTTTTCTGGCGGTTTTGTCTCCATTTGTTTATTTTACCTTGTATAAATTTTTGTGCTCTTTTTCTAATATTTTCAATTAGAGGCTGTGTTAGCGTTGTAGCTGCTACAGCTGTGACCGCCGTTGTAACAGCAGTTACTACAACTTCCGCAGAAGGCTGAGGTACTGGCTGTTTAATAAACGGTATTTTTAAGGTAGGTGGTTCGGGTGGTTTTTCTTCTACAGTTTTGACTGGTTCATCTTCCTGATCTCGTAGATCGCTTGGAGGAACTACCATAGGTTTATAGTATGGTACGTCAGCTGTAGGTAAAGGTATCTCTACTGTGTCTATATCAACTATATCAGGTAATATTATGGTGGGTATTTCCACTACGCTTTCATAATAAATGTAAGTGCATAGTAAGGTGATCTAGTATCAATACTAACAGTATCAGAACCAGATATACTAACAGTATCTGAACCAGAACCACTAAAAGTATGTGAATGACTTGGAGTTGTATTACTTCCACTTTGCGGAAATCCAAACGTTCTATTAGCATCTTGAGTTGAAGTAGTACCTGAGATAGAAATATTTACAGTATCAGAACCAGAAATGCTAACTGTGTCAGTTGCTGTGTTAGAACCACCTGTAGCTCCCTGTGAATAAGAGTTACCAGCACCAACAATAAATCTATCTCTTAGATCAGGAGTGCCATTATTACCATCACACAAGTACCAACCAGATGGAGCAGTTGCACTGTTGTACATAATTATCATTCCACTCACAAATGATGTAATACCAGTTAAGTTTGAACCATCAAGAGCTGGTAAAGCACCTGTAAGTCTAGCCGATGGAATTGTAGCATTACCGTTTATAACAGTAGTACCGTCTACATTAAATCCAGCATCAGCCCTTAGTACTCCGGGAGTATAAACACCATTACCAAATTCATTTAATTGATTTAGCCTTAAGTATCCATCATTATGATCTGCTGATACAGCTGTTCTACCGTTAAATGCTATACCTCTACTATCGCTTGTACTACTGGCACTAAAGTTTAGAACGTCATCTACACTTTGAGAAAGAGTTAATCCTCCTGTTATTGTTCCTCCACTAAGTGGTAACTTTGTAGCAATGTTATTAGTAACAGTTGTAGAGAATGAAGCATCGTCATTTATAGCTGCTGCAAGCTCATTCAGTGTATTAAGAGCACTTGGAGATGAGTCTACTAAGTTAGATACTGCTGTATCTGTGTACGCAGTTGTAGCAACCTTTGTACTGTTGTCACCTTGAGACTGAGTTGTTGCAGTTGTAGAACTAGCTATAGCACCACTAGAAACTCCTAAGTTTCCAACAGTGGTATTTAGAGCAGCAACGTCTACACCGTCAACATTTCCTGTAACTGTGATGTCTCCTGTTACGTCAACACCAGAACTAACGTCTAGGTTGCCAGTTATAGTTGCACCAGTTGAATTTACAGCAAGTTTTTGATTATTTGCAACACGCAAATCACAACCATTATTACTGAAAACAGCGTAGTGATTATTAGGAGATCCAGCTTGTTTTAATTCAATACTAGCAGAACGTATTTCTAAACCATTACTAGCAGTACCTGTAATATTGTCATTATTATTACTGGTATTTATAAATAAACCGTTTCCTGTACCATCAGCCATATTCCAGTTTTCACCAACTCTTAAAGTTTTAATAGTTGTTTGGTTAGGAATAGTTCTAATTTGTTCAGTGCCATCAACCACAGTTGTTACATAGCCAGTGCCAGAATCTACAACTTCAACTTTGCTATCACCTTCATTTATATTATCTGCTCCAGCGTCAAAATCTGTTTTAAGTTGAGCTACATCTACACCGTCAACTGTTCCTGATACAGTAATATTACCTGTAACACCCACATTACCTGTAACAGTCTGAGCACCTGACGCTAAAGTTCCTGATGTACTAATATTTTGGGCTCCTCCTTCTGCTCTAAGCACTGGAAACCCACCATTTGTTGAGCCGTCATGTATGACAAGAGTGTCCTTGTCTGTATCAACAGTACACTCACCCTCGGCTCCAGCGAAGCTACTGTGTTGCGAGGTGCTTCCTCGTCTTAGTTTTAATAATTTTGCCATTATGCTATTGACCCGAAGTCTAGGGTTAAGTTAGTTGTTGTTATTACGTTAGGTGCAATAGTTTGTCCAGATATAAGACTAGCAATTTCACTTGCTGTCTGATCTGCTGTTGCACTTGCTTCTATTCCGTCAAGTTTTGTACCGTCAGTAGCTACGTCTCTGCCATCAACTGTGCCTGATACCGTGATATTACCTGTTACTGCTAAACCAGATCCAAGTGTCTGTAGCCCAGTAAATGTGTTAGCACCTAGACCAGCTAAGTTACCTGTTGCTGTAACACCACCTTGAAATGCAGATCCGTTGTGTACTCTTAATTCGTTAGAAGTTGTATTAAAGTACAAGTCACCAGCAGCTAAAGAATTACCAGCACCATCTGTTGATGGGTCAGAACTCGCTATCTGATATGTAGCAGCAAAGTTGTTAACATTTCCAATATTACTTGCAGTTGTGTTTATGTTAGCTATTGCAGCACCAACAGTATTTACATTGCCTATAGATCCAGCTGTAGTATTTATGTTTGCTATTGAGCCAGCTGTAGTATTAACATTTGTAATAGAGTTAGCGACTGTAGTTACATTTGATGATACACCAGCTACTGTACTTACGTTAGAATTATTACCAGCTACTGTAGTTACGTTGCCAGATATACCAGCTACGGTTGTAATGTTGCTTGATATGTCAGCTAGTGTATCCATATCAGATACTATCGCTGTAGTACCTAAAGTATTCATATCAGCTACAGCATCAGCAGTACCAAGTCTACCTATTTCAGTTGCTTTACCAGCTACAGCTCCTATGTCAGTAGCATCAGCAGCTACAGCATTAATGTTAGTTGCATTACCAGCTACAGCATTTACATTAGATATAGAGCCTGCAACAGTGTTTACGTTTGCTATGTCTGATCCAACAGTATTAATCGAGTTATTACCAGATCCAGTATTTATAGCATCAGTAATATTACCAAGATCTTCTTGGAATGTAACATGACCAGCAACGATATTAATGTTAGTTAGTGTTGCTTGGTTAGGTGTAATAGCACTAAATCCATCGCCAGAGCTACCATCATAGACCATCATAACTTTGTTAGATGAGCTATCAAACCATAAGTCACCATTTTGTAGTGCACCACTGTCAGGTCTAGCTGTAGGTGCATTATTACTAATCTGGTATCTATCAGCAAAATTATCTATACTTGTTACGTTAGCTCCAGCTGCTGCTATATTTACAGCGTTTGCTGCAACAGTTGCTACCTGTGTAGCTACTGGTACTAATCTATGAAAAGCATATGTATGATCTGTAGCAGTTGTTTCTACCAAGAAGCCATAACCAGAAGGTATGGTTGCAGATACACCTGTAATAATAACAGCTAAACCTGATCCTCTACCGTTTGCTATAGTAACTGTAGTTCCGCTTGGTACTAAGTCTGTTGAGGCTGCGGATACTGAAACTATAGTACCACCTTTTGCACTACCACTGGTATTTATATCAGGGTTAGTTGTAGGAAAACTTGTTTCGTTTGCTATAGGTACAAATCCACCTACGTCATCAACAAGCTCAATAACACGTAAGTCAATAGCAGCAGTAGTAGCTACTTTGTCATCAGTGCTTGACCATGTAACACCACTAGCAATAGTTTCACTAGAGTCTTGTCTAAGAAATGCAGCTTCAGCTTCAGTTTCCGTAAAATATCTTCCGTCTAATGCTCCATTAGTTAGTTCAGTTTCCGTAAAATATCTAGCATCTAATACGTTATTACCAGTACTAGCTGAAGGATTAAGTTCAGTTTCTGTGTAATATCTACCATCAAGAGCACCATTATTTAATTCAGTTTCTGTGTAGTATCTACTATCAATAACTCCACCATCAAGTTCAGTTTCTGTATAATATCTGTTATCTAGTTGTCCAGCATTTAACTCAGACTCTGTGTAATATCTATTATCTAATGTGCCAACAGCGATTTGGCTATCAGTAATAGTGTTATTAACTAACTTACCACCTTCTATAGTTACATCTGCAATATGCTGATTGTCTATAGATCCATCTACATAATGCTCAGAGTCTATTTGGTCGTCAGCTATAAGTGCGTTAGTTATCTGGTCCGCACCTATATCAACTGTTTGGATTGTTCCGTTAACTAGGTTATCAGTATTGACTGTTATATCTGTAGGTAATGCACCACTACCTAATTTATCCATAGTTACATTGTCATTTAGTATTTTGACTGTTGTAACTGCGTTTGATCCGATAGCTGTCGCATCAACTGAGTTTGCTGCATAGTGCTCAGTGTCTATAGAGTCAGCAGCGTAGTGTTCAGAATTGATAGAATCGTCAGCTATTTTTGTACCATCAACTGCATCAGCTGCAATTTTAGCTGTAGTAACAGCTCCATCTTTTATGTTACCTACTCTAACAGGTTGATTTTGTTCTTCTTGTGACGCATACAATAATTGTGTATGGTTATTGTTAAGATCGACTGCCTTAACGGACGACCCTGCTGTATAAGTGGCTTTAGCACTGTCTACATCTGTATCACGATATATGTGAATATCAGCTGGATCAGCTGGTATGTGGTTAGTTCCACCAGAACCGCTGTTGTCTATAAAGACTACGTTACCACCACCAGTTGTTGTGTAGCTAGTTATATTATAGTGTGTGCCGACTGTCTTTATGACATCGTCAACTTTAACTTTAATATCTTCTACTTTATATGAAGGGAAAGAAAACTGCTTAGTTGCGTTTCCATCCCCAGTGTAATCTACGAATGTTGTTGCCATTATTTATAAATGTTGAGGATGTTTGCGGATGCACTTCGTTTATCTATTTGTGCTTGTTTTTCTAAACGTTGCCTTTCGATCACTCTTGCTATGTTAGGATCATCTTTAATTGATGCCCATGCTTTTTTCTTAGCACGTTTAAATAATCTGTCTATAATTCTGTTATGATAATAGTCTCTAGCATTAAACTGTGCACGTTTACCAGAACGTATATCTTCATACATTTTTTCCATAGATGCTATCATCTTAGGATCTTTAGCAAACTTGTCAAGTTCTAGCTCTAAATTAAGAGAACCAAGTGCTCGTTGAAACTCTGATCTAATATAAGGATGGTCAGTTAAGTTTGTGCTATCGGGTGCAAAGTATGTAGATGTACGTAAATCATAACCACTATCAAATAAAAAGTTTCTACCCTCACTCTGTTCTAGATTAAGAGTAATAGGACTTACTGCGTTATATGCACGAGTAAGAAAGTCCCAATCTTTTAATGGTTTACCGTTAAGCATATCATACTTAAGAGGTAACTGTTTTTCAGCAAGATTTTCTGTAATTAAGTTTCTGTTACGTATAGACTGATATATACCTGAGTTTATTTCACGCATGTAAGGAGTGAATAGTTTACCTAAGTCATTACGTAGACCAGCTAGTGGTACTGAGTTGTTAACTAATCCAGATACAATACGACCTCCTTGTCCGGGTCTACCAGCAAATAAGTCAACAAATGACTGTATTCCAGCTAAATATGACTTACTTGTAACAGCCTGTGCTACAACAAGAGATATTTTACCTAGTTCGTTTTCTGTCCACTCTTCACCCATAAGTTGACTTGCATCACCTACGTCAGCTATTGTAGACATAATAAGGTTAAACGGTTCAAACTGGTCGTAACCAATACGAACTGCACCTAATTTAATTGTTCTAGGTTCCCATTTACCATCAAGCCATAACTGTCTTTTTTGTCTATCTACAGGTCCATTACCATTAAGGTCGCCACGCATCCATGCCTGTGCAGCCATAAATGTAACCGCAGAGCCTATCGCCAATCGGCCTGTTTGTAAGGCACGTGCGTTAGCAAGCTCTTCTGCTGTAAATATACCGTACTTGTTTACACTAGCTAAATCATTAGGATTAGCAAATGCTATATCATTAAATTCTTTTACAAGAAAGTTAAAACCCGGTGTATACTTCCCCGTTAAAGCAAGTCCATTTACACCAGTTCTAGCAAACAAGAAAAATGGTTTAGCTAAAGGTGTAGCACTAAATACATCGTTTAGACCTTTTGCAAAGCCTGTAAGATCTTGTGTTAGTGTTACTTCTTTACGGCCAAACTTAGTAGCTTCGTCTATGATATTACCATTAGCATCAAATACCTGTGCATAAAAATCATCTTCATATGCTCTCATTAACTCAGGTGTAATCTTAGGTGTTTTATATCCACCTTCTTGTAACTCAAGAACTCTACGCATAGCTTTTTCACGCATCTTAGCACGACCAAGTACGTAACCGAACGCATCGTCGGTTGCAGCCATGATCTTTGTAGAGTATGTTAAGAAATTACTGTTGTTCATTTGACGTGCCATATTAGCTACACGAAAAGCTGCTTGCTCTCCTTCACTAGCTCGACCACTATCTTCTGCCCAACGACGTAGTATTTCCCAGTTATCGTCTGCCTGTGTAAACTCTGCATAACGTGTCTTAATTGATCTGATATCACCCTTCCAGTATGAGTTTAATTTACTTCTAAATATAGTAAATGAGTCTGGTATAGCTTCTATCATACCATTAACTGATGCAAGACTTGCTCTAACGTCAGCCACGTTACCATCAAATGGCAGCCTTAAAACTGATCCTAGTGCTGTAGCTAAAGGTCTTAGTACTGTTGCAGTAGATGTACCCATGATAGCTCGGATTGGTGTTTTAGGACCAGACAGAATACTGTGTGTCATTACACCTTCTAGCTCACGTATCATAGCACCTGTTCTGTTAGGACTTGTAGCTTCTAGCTGTCCACCAAGAATAGTTTTCCGTGCCCAGTTGTCAAAGTCATCTAATGTATTAACACTATCTATCATAGAAAATGCTTCATACAAAGCGTTAAGTAAGTTATCATCTTTGTCATCACCAGCAATTTTAAGTATAGACATAATAGAATCTTTAGCATCTGTTAATGACGCCTGTGTTGCTTCCTCTACTGTTTTCTTACTCTTTTTACCTAAACCTAGTTCTCTAAATGAATCAGATTTTACAAATCTAGCTTTCTTTGTTTCGTATAATGCAGTTAGCATAGTGTCTACTAGCTGTTTGGTTGGTCCATCTACGTCTTGTATGTCAACAAGATCTGCTATTTCTCTACCAGCTGTACCTAAATCACGAAGTTGTTTAAGTAGTGTACCTACTACAAGGTCTGCAATTACTACGTTTTTAGATGTCCATATTTCAACACCATCAATTACATCAGGTTGAGCTTCTAATAGTTCTTTTAGATATTCCTGTGGTGACATATCAATAGCATTTCTGCCTTGTGTTATACGTTGATGACCTTCTATAGCTTCTTTAAACTTTGCTACTAAAGCTTTTCTACTACCTTTTGCTGCGTCTAGCTCTTTAGCAAACTTTTCAGTGCTTAATAAACCTCGCAAAATACGTTCTACTGTAGCATCGTCAGTACCACCTTCCATAGCTATACGCTCACGTTCAACAGGTGTAGTTACAGAACCCGTAGATCCCTCTTCTGACCCCCAGTTTTTACGTGTAGCAGATAGCTGATCTCTTGCAGTCTGTGGATCTACTTCTGATATGTGTGCTCCTTGGTGTGGTTGAGATATAGGTGCATTTTTATCTGCTCTAAAATCTGTTTCACCTTTACGTAGCTGTGATACTCCAGCTTCTACGGTTTGTTTTTCTAAGCTTTTGTTTCTATTTGTAATCTGATCTACCGCTTTTTTACCACCTTTTCCAAGTGAGTAAGCTAAACCATCAAAGACTAGACCTATGCCCATGCCTTCAACTATATTTTTTAGCTTCATTATAACTGGATGGTCAGTATCTTTAGTAGATATTGGTGTATCTATCCAACCATACCTGTCACGTAATGCACCTAAAGCGTTCTGTTCATCTGACTCTTTTGATACAAGGTCAGATACAGCTCCTACAGCTGCACCTCTAATAATGTTACCTTTTGATAGTGCAAGTATACCAGCTGGTATTGTTACTGCACCGGTAGCTACAGCAGCCTTAGCTGCCGCAACTGTACCAACTGCAAGTGTACCAAAGTGGACTAAGCCACGTAACTGTTTACCCCACCATGTTTTTGTTTCTATTGGATTGTCATATGCTCCAAATGGGCTCCACTCTGGTCTATATGTACCAGTTTCTTTTCTTTCTCTTTGCATTTCACCAGACAACGCATCAAGTGTACGTTCTGGAAAAGTGGCAAGAGAAGAAGCTGTGTCTTGAATACCACCAGATAATATGGACTGTCCTTCTTTTATGAGTGCCTTAGCACCCCAGTTATCAGCATTTCGAGGATCGTCTTGAACTTCCTTAGAAACTCTTTCCTCTTGCTGTAACGTAGACTGAGATTGTTCTTGTGCATCTCTAGCCTGTTCGTACTCGTCTTGTGCTTGCTCCGCTTCGTCTGCTAAATAATCAGCATACTCGGGATCAATATTTATATCCACATTACCAGAGTAATTTGAATCAGTCATTTGTTCTTAGTTTTTCAATTTCTGCTTTTTGTGCTTCTAAATCATTTATTATTTGTTCAATTCGTGGTCTAGATAAGAAAAATCTTGAAGCAGCTTTTGTAAGAATACGTGTACCGAGAAAACCTTTATCTCCTTCGGTTACTTTTCCTAGCAGATCGTTGTAATATGCTAGTTGTCTATCAATTCTTGCAATTTTTTGATCGCCTGTTTCTTTAGCTTCTTCTTCTTTTATTATTTGTTCTATGTTTAAAACTACACCAGCTGTAAGATTCTGAAACTGGTTCATAGGCATTTCTCGTAACATAGGAAATGTATTTAAAACAGCTTGTATTTCATTAGCGTTCATATCTACCAGTCTATCCCATCTTCCGATGTCCTCGTCGCCTTCAAAAACAGTTTCTTCACCACCTTTTTTAGCTTGTATTATAGCACCTCTGATACTATTAGTTCTGTTAGAACGCTGTCTTAAAAGTTCAAACACCATTTGACTTTGTGTTTCTTCGTTAAATAGTGCGTCTTTACTTATAACACCAGACTTTGTAGCTTCCTTAATTTCTGTTGCAGAAAATCCGTAGATTCCCCAGTTACTAGAACCTCTGTTAGAATACTCTATAACTTGACCAACAGTAAGTTTATCACCATTGTTTTTACCAAAGCCTGTAGCGGGTGAATATGTACCTAGCTCATTGCCATCTTTTCTAAAGCCTATCAAAACTTTTTCTGCTAGTTCTGGATCTTGTAATAATTTAATATTTGTTTTAGTTAAGTGTGGTTTAACTTCAAACTCATTTAGCTCCTCTTTAGAAAGTCCAAACTGTTTGTCTATTAACACACCATTTTTATTTGGTGTAAAACGTTCAGCAATTTCACCTAGATCATTATAACCACCCATAGACCTGAATCTATCTTCGGCATAATCTAAAGAGGAAATTTTAGTACCTCTAACTACACCTTTAAAATAAGTTGGGAATGGTTCACCATATAACTTATGCCGCTTGTACTGTGAAAGTGCAATCTGTTCTGCGAGAGAGTTAAAGCTTGCGTTGTATCTCACCTTGTTAGAATCAGAACGTAAAAGCTCATTATCTGCAAGTATGTCTACAGGTTGAATTGCTCTACCTATTCTTGCTTCTATAGAAGATTTTGAATATCTACCAGCAGTTAAATTTTTAGATACCGTGTCAAATACTCTTGCTTCTGCTTCACGTGGCTCAACACCAGCAGCTACTAAGTTCGCTACTTTAGCTTTAAAGTCACCGTATGCTTTTTCTATTTGACGAAGTTGTGTTGGTGTAGCGTCATCTTCGCCAACTAAAGCATCTTCTAAAATTTGTTTATACTCAATAGTTGCATCTGGTTTACCAGCTTGTCCATCATACTCTCCACCAGTATTTCCAGAGCCACTGTTTAGTGTGCTTGCATCAAAACTTGGATACTTTGTTTCTAAGTCTTGTAAAAACTCAGCTTCAACTCCCGGCGATACGTTTGGATTGGCTTTTATAAATTGATCGTACTCGTCTTTTGCCAGTACTTCATCAGATCTATTGCTTTGTTGTACTTCATTAGCTCTTTCTATTTCTGCATTTTGCATTATAGAGTTAAGAGTATCTTTAAATTTAAAGTCACCATCTGCTATTGTAGTCTTAGCACCAGTAGCAGAGTGTTCAAAAATAGCACCGTCAAAAAGATATTCTAAATGTTCTGGAAACAATCTGCGACCATCTTCAGCACTTTCTAAGGCTACCTCGGTAAATATATACTCAATAGCTTCTCTAGATGTATCAAAGTTCATTCTGTTTTTAACAGTCTCAACAAGAGTCATTACATCTACATCAAACTTAGCGTTTTCTGAATACGGCTCAAGAGTCTTAACAATAATATCTCTAGTTTTCTTCTTATTTATTTTTTCAAAGTTTCTGTTAGCGTTACCTTTCCAAGACTGGAAGTTGTTTTCTCTTCTTTTTTTGATATCAGGGTAGATAGTATTATAAAAAGCCTTTCTAAATTCTCTGCTGTTAGTATCTATTCCAAGACTTTTTGCTTTACGAAGCAAGTTAGTAATCATTAGTTCATCAGCAGCATTATGTAAATTAAGATACTCGTCTGAATCAGTAATCTCTTGACCACCGTTTTCATTTATAAACTGTTGTCTAGCCCCATAACTATTTTCATTTAATATTCTTAGTAGCTGTTTAACTCCAATGTCTTCTGGAACTTCAACGTTTCTAGCTCTTAAAAAGTTTTCAGCAGATTCTTTAAGTTCACCTTTTTCGTTACGTAACTGTTTGTCAAACTTAGAGTTTTCTAACTCAAACTTACCTTCTTTTTCGTACAAGTCAGCAGTAGAGTTTTGATCTAAGAAGTCCATTGCTTCATTAACCTTTTCTTGTGCTTCCTGACGATCTTGGAAAACTTGTATAGCTTGACCGGCTGATCTTGAAAACTGTGCTAAAGACTCCAAGTTTTTCATAGGAGTCTCTGCGATCAGTTTCTGTATTTCAGCCATCTCGTTGTAAAACTGGATGGTGTCCTGTTGGTTAGCCTCGATCTGTTTGTTAACGGCGTCTGTTAGATCAGGCTCTGTCTCTGCATAGTTTTTTATACCGTAGCCGGGTATTTCGTCCCGTTCTTTACCTATGAGATTTCCGAATGATGATGTCATTATGTTATTGTAATATAATTAGACTCAGACCAATTAGGCAATGTTGTTAATGCCCGGTAAAATGGTCTGAGTCTGATTAAAATTTAGAAAACCTTTGCCTCCAAAACCACTGTAAATACTTGCTACTTGACTTGCTATCTGTAACGCACCACCTAATCTGTTTGTAGGAGGCATCATAACAGGTGCACCGTATGCAGCTGGTATACCTAAAGCTTCTCGACCTTGAGCTTGTGCAGCTTGGAATTTACGTTTAGCACCCTCTGTAGCATACGCCATATTACGTCGTAACACGTTATCAATAACTGATTCGACTTCTGACTGAGCTGCGAGGTATCCTTGTAGTTGTGCTGTGCCAAACCTTCTAGATCTGCCACCTTCGTTTACTGTACCTTTAGCTCTAAAATATTTACGAGCAGCAGCTTCTACTCGTTTTCTACCCTTACCTTGGGCAGCAAGAGCACCGGCATAGGCATCACTTAAATCACGTGAGTAACCTACGACATTTCTTTTCTGTGTTCTTGCTAGTTGTGTTTCTTTGTTGAAGAACTTGAGTCCTTCTTGTGCAAATAGGGCGTCTTTCTGAGCAGCTCTTTCTCTAGCGGCTGCTCTCGCCCCTGCATTAGCGTCTACGCACACGGCAAAATTCTATAAATGTTATATTGTTTGGTCCATGTTCTAACTTACGTAAAAACTTGAAACCAAGAAACTTTAGCAGTTTTAAATGTGCCTTGTTTCTACTGTCAACTATATTCCAAAGGAGGGGCTCAGGTCGGCTATCGACATACCGCTTTGCCTCTCTTGCAAATGTAATTGGGTATCGGTGTATATCAGGAGTGCATAGCATCCATATATCACCTTCTTTTCCTACTCCAGCCATGCCAGCAGTCTTGCCGTCAGGCACTGTAAAATACACGTAGGATGGGTTGTGACACATCAAAGCAGGGAGAAGGGCAGATGGTATCCCATGCCCCTCTTCGACTTCTCTGCGGTCATCTGGACGTAAATTAGAGGCGACCTGTGTGGCAGCCTCCGTTGTAAGTGGGTGTATGTAATCAGACACGTTTGTAATATTTGGGTGAGTAGTCACCTTCCCATGATAATGCACGTAGCGTAGCAGGGGCGGGGTGAGATGATCGTAGTGTTACATCTACGTTTGTGTTCTTTTCGTATACTGGTACAGTCTGTATATGCTCTTCTAGATAAGGTGCTCTTGACGCATTGTAAATATCCATGATTGGTGATTCGTACACCTCTGTATAATCATTTTTACCTACACGTTCAAGTGTGGTTTCGTACAGACCTATCTTCCCAAAGTGTAGTTTAAGCCTGTGTAAGACTAGGGATGAGTTTACATCAGCTCTGTTAGACTGACCTTCCTGTCTAGTTGCATAGAATGTAGGAAACTTTACTTCGTATGGATATAAATAACCTATCGTAAGTGTTACACCTTGCCAGTTACCCGGTACAGTAAAACTTGTACCTGAGACTGTACATTTAGCATATCTACCTTGACCATCAGTAGGGGCTGGTGTACCACCTTCATCAATTACAATTAACTCATGGTTAGGTGAAGTAACTGTATTCAACCAGCTAACACCAGAAAAGGTTGTTAGATTCGTAGTTGCGTCAAAGTTGCCACCACTCACAGTAGTATGATTATCTACATGAAGTAAAAAGTCTTCACTGTTTATACTTGTTGAAGGATCTGTGTCAGTTTGCACAAGCTTAATACTTTGTAAATAGTAATCACTATCTAAAAAGAAATACTCATCATTAATAATAAAATGATAGGTCAATGGATTGTTAAGTTTCCATTTAAACCATGCAGCTTGTTGTCTTTTCTCAGACACTTGGAAATACTTGTAACCAAATACTTCGTCTGAGCCTGTTTTACCTAGTAGTATTATAGAGTTTTCTCTAGAGTTTGTCAGTAAGTCTATATCTTTTGGTAATAGTGTAGGTACAACTTTAGTTACTTCTACTATAGATGGCTCTCCTTCACGCTGTATGTTTGCCATTTCATTGAATCGGCTAAACTTACCAGAGTTGTCAACGTATGCAAGTGTAGTACCTAGAGATATTGGAGGTATAGTTTCGTTATAGTTAAACGTAGATATACTACGCAGCTTTGCGGTATCAGGGTTAAATACTGTATCATCTGATGCCAGTAAGAATTGTTGGTTTGTACTGAATACAACTAAACCTGTGTTTACTTCTATACCATCAAATAGTTCTGACGGAAACATAGATGCAGCTGATATATCTACAGGGTCACTAGCAGATACAGTCAAAGCTGTTTCAACAAAAAAGTCAGGTGTACCAAGGGTTCCCGGGCGTGATGTTATCACATTCTCACCTGATAGTAATGCTAGTCTGTTACGGAAAAACAATACTTTATTAATACGTGCACCTACAAAAGAAGGCATAGGATTAGTTGTATCATCACCTACTCTTCTATCTTGATATGTAAATTGTTTAACAGTAAATGTTGTTGTAGCTGTACGTTGTATAACCAGTGGCATGTTCGTAAGTGTTTTAGCTATACTAGCTTTTGCACATTCAGTCCATGATCCTACACCGTCTCTATTATTTGCACCTTCAAATCGAAGATAATAGTCATCTTCGTCAGACATTCTAGAGTTAGAAATCTTTACAATATATCCATGTTTACATTGGTTAGGTAGGTTTTGTACGTCATTAACAGAACCTTGAAAGCATCGCATCAAGTCTTCTTCAACAACCTCTACACTAAATGGATTAGAGCTAGAAAGATATATACCTGTACCTATGTGTTTACCTGTAACACCAGATGGTAACTCAGCTATAATACCACCAATAATAGTATCAGCAGTTACAGCTGTATCAGCATCAAAAGGCGTAGGCTCTGGTCTTACAAGACCGTCACCATTGGATGAAATTGTAGCATTAACTTGAGTAGATTCATGATCTTCTACACGTATAGTATAATTATAGCTTGTAGAAGCAGAGTCTAGAGTTACAGTGGTTGTATCACCAGTAACCCAACCTTCTCCACCATGCAGTAAAACAACCTCTCTGTTATAGCTACATCTGTAGTTACTACCACCGGGGCCGTTTTGACTAGCACTATAGTTAGGGCTTACACCTTGTTGACCTAAAGTATTGATTCTAAATATTAAATTAGTTTTACTACCAGAGTCTACACTAAACACCTGAGTACCGATACCGGGACAATGCCCTGTACCATCTGACTCATCTAGTGTATCACTCTCTATTTTAATACGTGTAGCTCGTGTAACAGTTGTAACTGTAGCACCATTGTTAACATTAATACCATACTGCCTACCATTTTCTGTACGTAGTAATTCTACGAAGCCGAAGTGAGCATCTGGTGTAGCATCTGTAGTTCCCGTTGACCCAACGAGAGTGTTAGAGTTAGTAGTATCACGGTTGGTAACAAAAGTCGTATCATTAATTGTTAAGAATTGTAAGTTTTCTGGTGTACTTGTAGCTAGATAGTTTTGTATAGCTGTCTGACCACCTGTGCCATAAGCTGTAGTCATCAGTGTACCGTCACTACAACGCCATACTCTGACTTGACCATCAGCAGCTACCTGTCCTATGTAAGATCCTTCTGTCTCATCACGAAAGTAATGGAACCACGAACCTCCACTCTGTACACTAGAAAGTGCGTCAGTGCCTATGCGTTTAGCACCCGGTCTTTTAAATAGACCTCTAGTTATGTCTGGTATTGCGTTTGTTACCTCTGTTACCTGACCGGGAAACTTTAGCTGGTCAGGCTGTTCTGACATTCCTAGTGAGTATTGAGGGATAGTTTGTGTGATACTTGCCATTATCTTCTAAGGTTTCTCCAAGGTTGATAGGTTTGATATGCACTATCATCTTCAAATCCAAACATACTATGGTCGCCCTGATTGCACTCATATTCCATAAGAGCAGCTCTAGAAAGTGCTTCTTGTTGAGCTAGTAGTTTTACCAACTGAGGGTTTGCAACTAATTTTGTAGCAGCAACTCTAGATGCTCTGTATGTTATGTATCGTCTAAAGACAATAGGTAAGTCTTCAAAGTTGTATAGTCTAACAACGTCAAGATCTATGTCACTTGTGAAGACATCTGTGTGATCTTGCTTGTCATAAATAAATCCATTACGACGTACTAGATTATGTGTACGACGAACTTGGTTTTCATGTAAGTCCATAGACAGTATATCGTTACCAATAGCTATCTTACCAGTTACAGAATCTGGTGAATATTTTACATGCTTTTCTGTATTATAATGCCACCCCTCTGCTTGCGTGTCTACGTTAGCATCACGGAGTAGGTTATAAATTATTGCGACCTCTGGATTGTCAAAAACTCCATCAGCATTTAATGTAAGTGCTGTAAGAGGTGATTGCCCGATAGCTCCCAGTATTGAGTTAACTGCGGATAGTTCGGTATCGAGGTCAATAGTTGTGGAAGCCATAAAAAAAAGGGGGACACGAAGTCCCCGTATAAAATAAAAAACTTATGAGAAAGCAGCAGGCTTAGTTGCTGTTCCAGCGAATAATTCAACTGATGCAGCAGGGTTAAGTGCGTCTGCTCCCATTGCTAGGCGACCTAAAATAACGTCACCTTGGTAAACCACGGATATGTCTCCGCTTGTTACCTGTACTTGTGGTCCGATTGCTTCAACAACACCAGCAGCTTCCTTCTGGAAGATAAGTCCGCATGAGTTCTCGAAGTCAGATGTACCATTACCGTAAGAGTTAACAGTCTT
>VTLG01002850.1_pt1 | contig 16655 bp, 29 predicted proteins | sample 4694571 | NCBI WGS metagenome assembly VTLG01 (sample SAMN12604809, study PRJNA352737) | marine metagenome | biome: ENVO:00000447; feature: ENVO:00000209|ENVO:00000569|ENVO:01000036; material: ENVO:00002151; isolation source: viral sequences binned using virsorter ...
TTTAAATAAATTGATGGCTAATTACAAAAGGTTCTTGACAATTGATGTCGAGAGGTATAGAATACAATTATTGAAACTTATAGAGGAGTCTCATTATGAGCACTAGAAATGAAGCGTTTCTAGAAAATGAAGTTTCGACACTCACTTCTAGAGTGAAGGAACTTGAGTTTGACTGTGCAGAGTTGCAGAAGTCTAACTCTGAACTTTCCGAGCGAGTTAAGAAGCTCGCTGGTCGCCAACCTAGTTGGCCTAAGGGGTATCGTCCACAACGGAGATACAACAATCGGGATAGGTAGTTGGTTTGCCGGAGTAGCTCAGGGGTAGAGCAGGGGTTTTGTAAACCTCAGGCCGTGGGTTCAATTCCTACCTCCGGCACCATCTTATAGGAGTATAATATGCCAAAGATTCTTACACTTACTTTAATTGCACCAAACAGAAAGCCACCTCATAATACATCACGGTGGGCAGCTCTTGTTCTTGCATTATTAAGTGTAGTATTCCTAGCATCAGGAAGCATAGCTTCTCAATGGATAGGTTGGTCTTTGTCTGTGGTAGCCTGTATATTTTGGGCAAATTTTGCAAGGGTAGATAAAGATACTCCACGAATGTTAATGGAGTTATTCTATCTTGGAGCATCTATTTGGGGGATTTACAATTGGATATAGAAGTAGAACTTAAAGACCATATGGGTGATGACCTATCTGTGGTTAATGCTGCTAGAGTTAGTTACTCTAAGAAAGCAGATTGGGGTTGGAACGATGGGATGTATCTAAAGGATAAAGATGTCAAGCTAATCAACTATCTTGCAAAGCATAATCACTGGAGTCCCTTTGGTCATGCATCTATGCAATTTCATATTAAGGCACCAGTGTTTGTTGCGAGACAGTTAGTAAAACATCAGGTAGGTCTGGTATGGAATGAAGTATCACGGCGATACGTTGATGATGAACCAGAGTTTTACGAGCCAGAAGAGTGGCGTGGTAGACCCCAAAATTCAAAGCAGGGTTCTTCTGATGAAATAATTGATATCAATCCGTCTGGCGGTAGCGGTAGTGGCCCAATGCTGGTAAATGATTATCAACAAGTAATTAGTTCTGCTAAATGGACGTATGAACACTTATTGAGAAAAGGTGTATCACCAGAGCAAGCTCGTATGGTTCTACCACAGTCTATGATGACTGAATGGTATTGGAGTGGCACTCTGTATGCGTTTGCTCGTGTATGTAATTTACGATGCAAACCCGATGCACAAAAGGAGACACAGAATGTTGGATGGGGTATTGACAAGTATGCAGCAGAACTCTTTCCCGCCTGCTGGAACGCCCTTCGGGATGCATAAAGCACTTGTTATAGGTAACGGCGAGTCACGATCATGGTTTAAGCCCTGTCACCAAGACATAGGAGATAACAGTGTTATAACGTGGGGGTGTAATGCTCTATATCGTGATGGCTATGTTCACAACCTTGTTTCGGTAGACTATGGTATGCAACAGGAAATATATGACTCTGGTTATTGCTTAGACAATCCAGAATACGGTGATATAAAGAATGTTCATTTTGCAAACTGGAGTCCAGTGCCATCAGAAGTTGCTGACATGATGTTTATGGGATTTGACATACCAGAATCATTTATTCACAAAAGTAAAAAGAGAACAGCTCAGTGCGTTATATCTGGCAAAGACCCAACGACATTACAAGAGAAAATTAAAGTTGCAATGGATATGAATCCTCATCTTGATATGAATGACCTCAAATTAAAAATGGAAAAGGATGTTGGTGTCTGGATTACCTATGTAGAGGAAGATGATATTGTAAGCAATATAGATTATCCTATAGGTTGGTCTACAGGTAACACTGCTTTACATTTGGCTGCTCAGGCACAGCCATCTGAGATTTACATTTTGGGGTATGACCTAAGTTCATATGACAAACCGCTGAACAACATATATAAGGGTACAGACAACTATTTACCAGCTGATACGAAAGGGTTCAATCCCGACAATTGGTATAATCAAATGAAGGCTGTATTCAGAGAGTTTTCTTTATATGACATTGATTTTTTTCTGGTAAATTCTACTCTTGAATTTGAAGAGCAGAATGTAAAACATATAACAAAAGATATTTTGTGTGAGAGGTTACAAATAATATGAGCGGTATTCCTTTATTTCCAACTGGTATGGTTCAGTTATATGAAGCCCCCAAATCTTTTATGAAAACTTTAGACCTGTCTAAAGTTACATTTGAGAAATTTGATGGGCAGACTAAACTTAGAACAGAGAAGTTTAATAACATTCTTCTACATCCAGAATTTGAAGAAGTAAAGGCTTGGATACAAGAAATGGCTGAGGATTTTCTTACTCATGTTTTACAGATAGAATATGAGGAATTTTTCTTTACTGAAAGTTGGATAAACATCAGCGGTAAAGGTGGATATCAGAAGGTACACAATCATTCCAATTCTATTATTAGTGGCACTCTATATCTGAAATCTGAAAAGGGCCATCCCCCACTGGAATTCAAGAAACAGAAGATGGAGTTTGAGCCATTCATTTCACTCACAGAGCATTACGAAAAGGGCAATCCAAATACAGCAAGCACTTTAGGATTCCCTTGTACAGAAGATTCAATGATTATATTTAATTCGCATCTGTACCACGGGCATGAGGCAAACAAACTTGAATCTGAAAGGGTTGGCCTTTCATGGAATGGTCTAGTCAATTTTGTAGAGAAAGACAAAGACCTATATAGAATACGGTTTGTCAAAGAGACTTGACATTCTGTATAAACTTGTATATAATACAATAATTAACATACGAAAACATATAATTACATAAGGAGATATATATGTCGTTAGATACACTTAGAAAGTCTAATTCGTTAGACAAACTGCTCGGTGCAGTTAAAGAAGAAAACGCCCCCCAAGAAAAGAAGTCCTATGTGGATGAACGGTTGTGGAAGCCAGAGCTAGATAAAACTGGCAATGGTTATGCAGTCATTCGCTTTCTTCCAGCGGTTGAAGGTGAGGATATGCCTTGGGCAAAGGTCTGGAACCATGCGTTTCAAGGCCCAACTGGTCAGTGGTATATTGAGAACTCTCTTACCACGATTGGTCAAAAAGACCCTGTATCAGAGATGAACAGTGCATACTGGAACTCTGGTGTTGAGAGTGATAAAGAGATTGCTCGTAAGCAAAAGAGGAAGTTGCAATACTTCTCCAACATCTATGTTCTGGAAGATTCCAAGCATCCTGAGAACGAGGGCAAGGTTTTCCTATTCCGATATGGTAAGAAAATCTTTGATAAGATTATGGAGTCAATGCAGCCTGTATTTGAGGATGAATCACCTGTAAATCCATTTGATTTCTGGCAGGGTGCGAACTTCAAGTTGAAGATTCGTAAGGTAGATGGTTTCTGGAACTATGACAAGTCAGAGTTTGAAAAGCCTTCTGCATTGTTTGATAATGATGACGCTATTGAGGAAGTTTGGAAGCAACAGCATGCTCTTGCAGAAAAGACTGATCCTACTAACTTCAAGTCTTATGATGAGTTGAAGAAGCGCCTTGATACGGTTCTTGCTGGAACAACTACAGTAGGTAATGTTGCTGATGTCATGGAAGATGAACCAGTTGCAGCACCAACGGTTGATACTAAACCAGTAGAGATGAGCGTTGCTCCTGCAGCGATGCATAAAGCAGGGGATAAGGCAGCTGATGATGAAGATGAATCAATTGATTATTTTCAGAAGTTAGCATCTGAGGGCTAAGAGTATATTGGAAGCTCTGAAAGAGGGAACTTCGGTTCCCTCTTTTTTTATGCTGCGCTATTCACCATATTAACTACAGAACTTGGATGTATTAGTGGTGTTGCTTGAACTGATGTGTTGCTTGAACTATTATTAACATTTGTAACTGGCATATTATTCACCACTGGGCCGCCGCCACCCATTCCGCCCAAACTTTTTTGTAGACTTGCTTGTTGCATTTGAAGAGTTCTTTGAGCATTCATTATTGTTCCAGTAGAACTAGGAATTATCATCTCTGGGCCACCTTCACCAACTAGATATGCGCCGCCTGGAGTAAGAGTTCCACCAGATTTTCTTTTCTTTGCTGCTTCGTGTTCTCGCCAAATTTTGATTTGTTTTTGTCTAAGCTCATATGCTTCTTCAGATTCGTGTTCCATTTTATTTTCGTTAAAGTATGCTGGTTTTTCAACTTCAACATACTTGGCCAGTGGATTTGCCTGTGTTGGTGAACCACCAGGCTTCATACCAAGTGCTGCCATTAAAATTGATATATTATCTGCTGCAGTATTCCATTTAACATCAGATGAAGCTAAACCTTTAAGTTTAATATCATTAAACGGCCCAAACTTATCAATTTTACCACCCATTATTGCTTTTTCAATAACAGGAACACTTTCCACCAAGTCTTCAGCGAAGTCTTTCATTTTTATACTGTCGCCTTTAAATTGCACATTACCAACTTTATCTAAAGCAGCGGATACCTTTTCAATCGCAGCTGCACCTCTTTCTATATTTGCCGCCTCAGCTGCAATAATTTTCATTTCCGCTATTGGTGATTTGTTGCCCGACAAGAAATCCAATGCTTTTGAAGCAGCACCAGCAAGTGAGTCAATAAATTTAGAACCACTAAATTTTAATAATCCAGTGGCTATAGTTCCCATTACATTACTAAAAGTGTCTGCTGTCGCTTGATTAACACCTTCTACAGTAGTCATACCAAGTAATGTTTTTACTTCATCAACAATCTGTGTTGCAAAACTTTTTGGTTGCTTTTCTTTTCCAATGTTTGCAAATCTGTTTACTATTTCTGCGGTGCCGGAGGCTGCTTTACCAACAGCAAATGCAACCAAACCAGCAGAAATTAAACCCATTGTTGTAACAAATTCTGCAGCATTGCCTAATGGTAGTTTTGCTATCGACAATAATGTAGTAACTTCGTCTACTATCTTCTGTGCCCAACCTGATGTTTGAAAGTTTGTCATGGCATCTTTTTGGTCTGTAGCAGTTAACTTGTCAGTAATCGCTCCAGCAGTTCCAGCTGCAACTTTACCAAGACTAAAGGCAACCAATCCCATACCAACCATTCCCATTGTGCCTACAAATTTTGCAGCATCAAAGAAACTTAGTTGGCCAATTTTCATTAATTCGGTAACTTCAGCAACTATAGTTTTTGCCCAACCAGTTTTTGAAAACTTTTCATGTCCATCTTTGCGTTCTTTTTCACTTGGAGAGAAAGCAGATGCTGCCCCTTCAGCACCTGTTGCAAGCACCTTACCTAAACTAAAGACAATTAAACCTAAACCGATAGCTCCTAATGTAGCAACAAGTTTAGCAGTATCTAATATACTTCCTGTTTGAATACTCAATAGAGTTTCTACTTCAGACTTTATTTTTGTAGCCCATCCAGTGCCTTGACCTTGTTTATTACCAGTGAACATGCTGATTGCCTGATCAATACCAGTTGCAGCTGCTCCTGCAGCAGAACCAAATGAAAATGCAATTAAACCAGCACCCAACATTCCCATCGTTGCAGCAATATTAGCTGCCTCTGTTAAAGTTCCTGTTTTGATGGTTAATAGTGTTTCTACATTATCTTTGATTGATTTAGCCCAACCAGTGCCTTTTCCTGTTTTACCGTCTTTTTTACCTTTGTTGGTAAACATTCCAATAGCATCATCTATGCCAGTTGCTATACTACCCATTGTTGAACCAATGGAAAATGCGATAAGCCCTGCTGAAATAAAGGCCATATCTTTAGCAAACTGACCAGCAACACCAGTTGCTACATCCATACTTAATAATGTCTCTACATTATCAACTATGGTTTGTGTCCAATCAGTGCCACCCATAAATTTTGCAAGTGCAGTACCACCGGCGCCAACAGCTGATCCAATTCCCAAAGCAATTAAACCACCACTTATCGCTGTCATCGCTATAAAGAAAGAACCACCTTCTTTCAGTGCATCCATAGGCCCGTCAAAGAGATCATTAATTTTTAAAAGTTCTTTTACATTAGTATATACTTTTTTACCATCAAAATCCATAAGTTGTTTGATTAAATAACCACCACCAGCAAATAATGCACCTAAGCCGCCCATAGCGACACCAGCGCCTATTCCCATCTTACCTAATGCACCGCCAATACCAGAAAGAAGTCCACCTTTTTTAGCTTCTTTTTGGCCTGCAGCAGCACCACCACCGCCAGCACCACCAGCGGTTATTGCATCTGCGATTGTTTTTAAATAACCCTCAGATCGAGCTGCAGCTTGTTCCTTTTCTTTTTTATCCTCTGCGGCCGCTGCACCCTTTGGATCAGTTGCTGCAGCAAGAGTATCAAGTTTTTTATTTGTATTTTTTATTTCTGCTACAACGTCTGCAAAATCTGCCATCGAACTGTCCTATTTTTTTCCTTTTGGTAAACTTGCGCCTGGTTTGCCAACATACAAACCAAAGAACGCAGCACCAGCACCTACGATGGTTGATATAAACATCGCCTGTGCATTAGTTGGTTCGGGTAGTGTCATGAACCATTGAACAGAAGCATAAAATGCCCAACAATAAGCAAGCATGACTAGTCTAGGAATAACACGAAACTTGTCTAATGTTCCTGCTATTTTATTAGTCCAATTCGGTTCTTCGTCTGGATGACTAGGAACAATGTCGGACTTTTGTAGTTCATATTCTTTCGTAGTTTCTACTACTTTTACTGTTTCATCAGCCATTTCTTCTCGCCTCTCTATCTCTAGCTTCCTTTTCCTCTTCAATGAACTTCATCAATAATCCAATGTATATTTCCCTTTCCCAAGGTATCATTTCTTCCAGTTCATTCAAACTATAATTATGATGTTGCATCATCCCAAAGTTAGTTTCATAATAATTTTTTAAACTGTCATGAGAAAGGGCTATCCGAAAAAACTTTGCAGGCCCTCAATCAAAACCTCACCCTTCTTTTTAGTCTTAGGGTTTTTTACTTCAACTGCATGTTGTAATTTTGGCATAGTTTCAAAAAATTTACTTAAGCCTTCAAATTGATCCGATGACATACTTTCAATAAATTCATCCAGTTCTTTATCTGTCATATCAACTCTATGATGAACATCTTTGCCATCACGAATTTCATATATACATCTTTTAATCATATCAAATATAGAATCAACTTGCCCTTTACTGTTAAATCCATCCATATCAGCTAAAGATGGATATTTCATGACAATAGTAATATTATCTGTTATGTTAACGGTATTGGTATGATCATTGTGCATATGCACATCAACGTCTTCTAAATTAATTTCAACATCTACATAGGTTTCTTGATCATCAGGACACAACAAATTGAGTGAAATTTTTTCTCCAACAGATTTGCCTCTTAATCGTAAAAAGATATATTCTACATCGAACAATGGCATTTTATATGGATCAATTTCACCGAATGTACAATCTCCAATTATAGTAGCAAATGCATTTTCAATTAATTTATTATCTTCAGATTCTTGAGCAATCATCAGATGTTTTTGTTCCTTTACAAGAAAAGGTCTGTATTTAATTTCTTGGCCCGTAGAAGGCAAATTCAATTCATACGTTAAAGTTTTTAATTTTGGTAATGCCATAATTTTTCATCCTTTACAATAATCTACTTAATACCCTCGGCACATTACGAGTGATATTTCGTTCCACTGAGTTTATCACAGTTTCAAATATTTTGTTTCCTAAGTTTGGTGAGGTTCTTTCTAAATCCAAAGTATCCCAATATCTAAAAGAAAAACTAACAGAAGTTTTTATAATCTCATTGTTGGAGCCCTGATTTAATTCTGTACCTGTAATTGTTTTGGGAAACGCTTCCCAAAGCCTAAGCCCGAACCGTCTGTTATCTTGTCTATCCAATAAGTATATATCAACTATACTTACATAATCATTGTAGTAACCTATGTTCCATGTTGTTTCATCAAATGCTTGCTTTTGCCATTCTTCAAAGAATACTCGTTCCTGTAATCCAGAACTTGCTTGAAAAGTCATAGTTATATCTTCTGCATAAGTTACACCATCAACAATTTCTCTGGTTGGCCCGTAGATATTGGAATCTGTAAGTGTATTTAAATTTCTGCCAGGCATGGATATAGATTCGCATCTTAGTGATACAGCTCGTGCATCTGAAGACCTTTCGGAACCATGAAAAGGATTTGTAAGTGTGCTAGCACCCATTTTGGGTGGTGGAGTAATTATCACTTCAAATCTATTGGGTATTGCATAACCATCTTCTGAATGAAATCCAGATACTATATCGTTCAGTACACCAAATGCTGTACCTTCTAAAAATTTAGCTAAAGCCATTAGATCATACCCCTAGATTCTTTCCAAACTTCTGCTGAAGAAGCTTTCTTAAATTTCTGTACAGGTAGTAATACCGCAATTGTCCATTCATCTGCATCAATTCTACGAAATTGCGATTTAGTATACCCTGATAAATATTTATGTATAGTTGGTCGAATTAATCTAACACTTTTTAATTTATTATAATCCACTACCATTCTTGTCGTTGCAGCTTGAAAATCTTCTGAATTAGTATAGTCCACTAATTTATCTAGAAGTTTTACACGCAATGGTATAGGGAGATAATGAAAGTTTATTCCTAGAAACCCATCATCATATGTTTCTAATGGAAGCACCAAAGGAAAGGTATCGTAATAGGGAAGTTTCTTCTTGAATTTTGGATCATAGAAGAACATATTCAGTTTGCCATAAAAGGGCTTATTGTCCCTTTTACCGTCTGCAATTAATTGCTGTGCGCTAGGTTTTCCAAACTCCTTGATTTTATCCCTATACCACGAAGTTGACCTTGGGCGCCCCTTGGTTTCATCCTTTACTGCTTGTATGAATTTTGATACTGCCATATGATTATTTATAACGAATGTCTAAGTGATCTTCAGTCAATATCTTAAATTCCATGTCGTTCTTATCACACCATTCGGTTGCATACTTCCACTTGGCTTCATTAACACCCCATGTTTTAACCTCATTTAACCATCGTTTAGTTTTTCTCTTGGGTTGAGTTGGTGGTGGTTTACATTGAGCTTTAGGTTTTATCTCTATAATGAACTTTTTGATAGAGCCATCATGCTGTTTTATTTTAATATAAAAATCTGGAAAATATCTGTGTACTCTACCATCCCAAGGAGATAAATAGGGTATAATGACTTCTTCACTGCCCCATTCAATAACTGATTCATTGGAATCGCAATACACCATAAACTTGCGCTCCCATAGGGAACGATAGATGATTCTTTGAGAATCACCTCTATATTTTTTGGGTTTCTTTGCTATGTATCTACCTGAGTACGACATGAGTTATAAATATATATAAAGGTATATAGACATGGCAATTAGAGATGGTATAAAAAATGCGGTTGCATCTAACATTGGGGCTGCTGTAAATAGAACAGTTAGTAGTAGCTTAAGACGAGTTGCTGGTAATCTTTTTGGTGTGGATTTAGTTCCCGGCCGTGGAACTGCTGGTGGCCCAACAGCACCAATCAGAAAACCTAACAAGTATACCACAAAAAATTTAGCCTATCCAACAGGCGTAGAAGCTGACCCAACTCAAGGTCATTATATTATCTTTGAAATCTTAGCACAAAATCCAGGCCAACTTAAAGCGTTTGAAAAGAAAGCAGAGAGGGCAGTAGCTGAGCATGAGGAAGAAAAGGCACGAGAAGCAGCTGTGGCAAAGCATTTTCCTATAGGTGCAGCTGATGATGAAGCAGCAAGTACTTCCAGAGATAATGCTGATGCACCTCCAACAACATCTCCAACGTCAGGAGGGGCAAAAGGCAGCGATTATTCTATTCAGATAAAGAATAAAAGCACAACACGATTAGATACCAATATTGCTCTTTATATGCCTCCCTCTGTTCAAGTCAGCTATGATGTAAAATATGGTGATACAGAAATAGGTGCGGCAGCTGAAACAGGTGGTGCTGCTATAAAAGCATTTATGCAAGGTGGTGGATTTATTGATAGCACAGTGGCAGCTGGAAAACAAGTATTTGAAGGTGCTAAAGCGGGCGCAGCGCAGTTCGGCATGAAGCAAGTTGCTGGAATGGCACAGGGCGGAGATGCTTTAATTGCAATAGAAAGAGGGCAAGTTATTACCCCAAGAATGGAATTGTTGTTTGAAGGAATGGGTCGTAGATCATTTAATTATAGCTTTGTATTCATACCAAAGAGTGAACGAGAAGCTGACATTATAGAAGAAATTGTAAAGACATTCAAAAAACATATGATGCCTAATTTTGCAGAGGCTGGAAGGTTTGGTCTTAAAACTAGCGGTGTTGATGGTGTAAGAGAAATGACAATACCTGATCACTTTAACATAAAATATATGCATATGGGAAAACCAAATCCACATCTTAATTTAATATCAACATGTGCTCTTACAAAAATGGATGTAGATTATGGTGCAGAAAGATTTACTGCATATGCTGGTGGTCGCCCACAAACAACTAAAATATCATTAAGCTTTACTGAATTTAATATTATGAGTCGTGATCAGATTGAAGAAGGACACTAATTATGTATTTTGAAAGTTTTCCCATCATTTCATATGACTCTGTTGGCCAAGGCAATCGCAAATTTGTAACAAATCTATTACGCCGTGTCGGTGTACGAGCTAAAGTAAAATCTAATGTAGCGTTGTTTGATACTTATGACGTTAGAGCTGGAGAGACTCCCGAAGAACTTGCTGATAAACTATACGATGATCCAGAACTTCATTGGATTGTTCTGTTAATGAATGATATTACAGATAGATATCATCAATGGCCGTTAACTGAAAATCAATTTCTTGCACATATCAACGATAAGTACGATAATGTTGATGCAATACACCATTATGAAATATCACAAACTTCTGGTAATACAACTCTTAAAATTGATATTGGTACAGACAACACAGATTATCCTACTGCAACTGCGATTACTAATTATGAATATGAGCGAGATGCTGAAGATGCAAAGGGCAAAATTAGATTACTTGATCCAAGATACGTTGGTGCTTTTATAGAAGAATTTGAACAATTAATGGGAGAAGATTTTTCATAATGTCTGAAGGAATTCAACACGCCGGACAGTTTAAAATTGATACATGTGAACTCGTTACTTCTACTGGTTTGTTTATTGACCTTAAAAGTACAGTTGTAGGTCTAACTATTTTTGAAGCTTTAGATTCATTAACAATTAGTGGCCAACTTGTTGTAGCAGATTCGGTAAACATGGTATCTCATGGGCCCATTCTTGGTCAAGAATATCTTCACCTCAAAATTTACACTCCAGGCTTCACATCAACAAATGATGGAGTCATAGATTTTTCTGAAAATGTGTTTCTAGTACACTCTGTATCTGCTAGAGAAAAGATGACTGAGGGCACTCAAGCTTTTGTATTAAATTTTGCAAGTCAAGAATTAATAAAAAACCAGAGACTTAAAGTTACGCAAAGTTTAACAGGAAGTTGGTCTGATATTGTTAAACAAATGTTAACGGATACCTCCTATCTAGACACTAAAAAACGTATGGTCATAGAACCAAGTGCTGGCATAAAGAAATTTGTTGCTCCAAATATTAGACCTCTAGATGTTGTTAAATTAGCTACAAAACAAGCTGTTTCGACATTTAAGGGAGAGTCCACATATCTATTCTATGAAACTCTAAAAGGGTTTAACTTTAGAACTCTGGCCAGTATGTACAATACGAAAGAATTAATAGAATATACTACATTTATTCCTGGCACAAATATTGATAAAAATGGCAGTATAGATGTATTAAGGGACTTGTCAACAATTCTTAGTTATAAGATAGTTTCAAATAATGATAATATTGTAAATTATAGAAATGGAATGTATAGCTCTCAACTTATAGTTCATGATATTATCAGTAAAGCTTATAGGACTGATATCTATAAGTATCATGATCATTTTGAAAAAGAACATCATATTGTTGGTGGAGTTACAGCAGAAAATCCAGAATTTCCTATAGCAAGTGATCTTTATGTTAATGAAAAAAAACAAAGAGTTTCTGATTTTTTTGCAAGAACATTTGTAATGCCAACATCTAAAACAGGTAGTGGCGACAATGATGGTCAACACAACACTGATATTAATAACACTCCATATAGACGATACGATCCCGAAAACTGGCTTCAATCAAGGAATTCTCAAATGATACAGTTGGAGAATGCTTTTAATATAAACATTGAAGTTCATGGAAACACCTTAGTAAATGTTGGAGATAAGGTAACAGTTAATATTCCTTATACAGCGGCCGTAAAGGGGGAAAGTGTATACGATAGAATATATTCGGGCCCATTTCTAGTCAAAAAAATTAGACATGACTTTAATATATTATCCCAACCAGCACAACATACAATGCATTTGAATCTAGTAAAAGATTCATTGGAGGAGCGCATGGGTGCGCCAGACGATAATTATGAACCAGCTGCTTTAGAGAGTGGCCTTATTGAAGAATACGAATACACTACTTAAAAAGGAGAAAGCCCACACACAAAAACTCTAATTCAATATCCAAAAAATCAAATCTGAAAAAGGGAAAACCAATGCAAAAACTAAAGAATAGGATTAAGAAGATGAATTTTCAAAAACATGCTCGTGAGTATCTACCACTTTCTGATAATGATAAATATATTATACGTCTAGCAGGATATCGAAAACAAGAGTTAAGAGGAAGACTTGATGAAGACATTTTACGAACTACAGGAAGGGTTGTACGATCCCAACATATTTAAAGCATTCTTTCTAGCTGGTGGGCCCGGCAGCGGTAAGTCATACGTTGCCGGCCGCACCACTGGTGGTACAGGACTCAAATCAGTTAATTCAGATGAACCATTTGAGCATCTGCTGAAAAAGGCTGGACTGTCTCTGAAGATGCCACCAGAACAACAGGAACCAAGAGATGTTGTGCGAGGTAAAGCAAAAGACATAACTGCTGCAAGAAAAATAAACTATCTTGAAGGTCGCCTTGGACTTATCATAGATGGCACAGGTAGAGATGCAGATAAGATATTAAAGCAGAAAGCTGGTCTTGAAGAGCTGGGGTATGACACATATATGATCTTTGTGAACACCTCTCTGGATGTTGCACTACAGCGTAATGCAGAACGAGCACGATCTGTTGCAGAACCTATCGTAGTCAAATCATGGAAAGATGTACAGGCAAACATAGGTAAGTTCAGTAATATGTTTCGGGGTGGATTTATTGTGGTTGATAATAACGATGCTGGTGAGGATATCTTCAATCAAGTATCTAAGCGAGTGAGGGGCTTGCTTCGTAAGAAAGTCACGAACACCAGAGCAAAGAGCTGGATGGCAGCAGAACTCGCAAGAAAACAACGAAAATAATGCTTGACAAACCTTTTTGAGTATGGTAGCATAAGACATACTAAAAAAAGAGGTTGTTATGGAAGAAGGTTTCCTAGTGCTCAGAGATGGTGAAATTGTCGGTAAAGAATCAGACCTAGGCAATGCTGAAGAACTTGGCATGGTTATGCGTGAAATGCACCCCGAATCGGTAGTAAAAATAAAAGAATTTGTGGGTTGTATAGTAGAGAGCTCCTAATTATTTTCACTTTTCCAATGATTTCAATGACTTACGAGGTACGATTTTCCTTGACAAATACTATATTTTTTGGTATAGTATAACTGTAATGATGAAAAAGAGAGAGAAATTGATGAATATCGGAACCAAGATTATCGGAAATTATGGTGCAATGATCCCATTATGGTATGGTGAAGTTGTCGCTGTTGAGACTTTTGATGTCGGCCCCTCTGATCCAGAAGTAAAGGTCAGGTGGGATAATGGTTCTACTACATGGATGGTCGCTAGTGAGATCATTGAACGATTGCCTGATGGAAGCACTAATGCTGCCGTTGGTTCGCCTATTGGAATTTATACTGAGGAGGCATATTATAATGCTTAGTTTGATAGCTACTGGTAAGACTGTTAGAGAAAACAAGTCTGCCTTTCTTTTTGGTCATGGCAACTATCGCTATGAGATAGAGACAAGGAGTAGTGAATACTTCTCCGAAAATGAGGTTTTTGAATCTTGTTATGAGGATGCTCTGGCAAGGTTTGGTAGAGTGGTTAATACAGTTAATTTTGCAGAAGAGGTTAAATAATGTCTGTTTATGTATCTGAGAGTTCTGAGTCTGTTACGTCTGGTTTGTCTAAGATGAAGGCTGCCATGATTGAGGACTATAAGAATTTCGGTGGTGAAATGACCGATATTCGGAAGAGAATGTGTGCTGAGTATGCAGAGAACTTTACAATCACCTACGGTAAGAAGTATATCAAGATTACCGAAAAGGGTGGTGGTGTAAAGGCGTTTGTCGTTGGTGTTGACAACGATAAGAAGTTCAAGAAGGGTGACATTCTGAAACCCGCTGGTTGGGCTGCCCCTGCTCGGAACGCTGCTCGAGGAAATATCCTTGAGGGGAACTACGCAATTGATTGGACAGGGCCTTTATATCTCTGATGAGTAGGTCATGGTACACTCAACGAGCATGGGATAGAATTGTTGGTTGGGGCAAGGTGCCAAAAGAGTATAGTAAGCCGGAAGGTAAAGATGATGGGAAAAGTGAAGACGAAAAAGACTCTGATACGAGCACTAACGAACACGCTTCGGAATGAAACTGTTTCAGTAATTCATGCTGCATACGAAGATTCGCCGAGGACTGTAGCACTGGTCAACGTAGAAAAGACATTGACCACCAAAGAGAAGTTGGAAAGAGCATATATGTTGACCAACTCAATTGATGCTGCTTGGTATACGAGTGAAGAAGTGGTCTATATGGGGCCAGAGAAATCATGTCGTAGCACTAGTGTTGGTGATATGGTTCTTATTGGAACCAAGAAATACAAGTGTGAAGTTGCTGGATGGAGCGAAGTATGATACGGAAAACCACTGTAGATAAAAATATACTTGATCTGGATGGCCCAGATGGTAATGCTCATGTTTTGCTTGGGTTGGCCAGTAGGTTATGTTCGGAAATTGGTTTTGGCTCTGATATGAAAGAATCCATTCTCGCTGAAATGAGGTCTGGTGACTACAAGAATCTTGTCAAGACATTTGATGAACATTTTGGTAGTATTGTAGTGTTAGAAACAACAAATGAGGAGTTGTTAAATGCCTAAGGTTAGTGCTAAACGTGCAAAGATTGATGCTGCAAAATCGTCTGCACCCAACGTGCCAGGCGATACTTGCCCGACAATTAATTATGTTCAAGAGATCATTGGTCAACTAGCTGATCGTGGTGATGAGTGGTCGGACAAACAAGCCAATGCGATTACTGAGTTGCTTGAATATGTGCGTGATGCAAATTTTGAGTTGCGTAATTCATCAAAATACTGGTACGACAAATATAAGGAAGCAGCATAATGTGGAAATTTAAAACTGATTGTAAGGGTGAAAAGAACTCTGCTGTTGTAAGGCGTTTGACTATGTGTGAAGTTGATCTAACTTCAGCTGAGAGTCGTTCTGAGTTTGGTTATTGTTATTTGGAGTATGTTAGATGATAACATTTATTTTAGGTCTTTTGGTAATTATTGCCGGAGTTGCCGCAGTCGAAGGCACTGCTGGTATTTTTGTTGGCGCTATGACTGTACTGGTCGGTGCATTACTTATGCTATGGGGCATTTGTAATATGGACAGGGAGAATTTAGGTTAAATGTTAAAAGCAATGTTAATAATTTCTTCATTGGGGGGCGGTAATGATCTTACTGTTAAAATGCCCACTATGGAAGATTGTCTTGCGGCGAGGATAGAAATACAGAAGCAAGATGACTCATTGAAAACTCTTTGTATTCCTTCTGTTGATGAAACAGCAAAGGTACAAGAGTTTTTTGATATATTCATGGGCATGATTCAAAAACTAAAGCGTGAAGGGGAGTCAGATGGAATCGATAGATTTGAGCAATGCGACAGACAGTGGGATAAATGTAATGAACAGTCGCATAACGAGAGCCTACGAAGCACAGAATAATGCAAAGTCCGAATGGGGTAAGCATTATTGGAGTGTTGTTTTAGCCTATCTACTACGGCAGGCAAATCGGTTGAACTAAATAGTAGTATGGTAACACTAACAGAAAGAGCAAGAGACTATTTAAAATCTGTCTCTGAAGGTGGTTATGTATCCCTCGGCGTAAAAGGTGGGGGATGTAATGGATTCCAATATGTTTGGGATCACGCTAAAAACTGGCCAGATGTAAAATGGTCTGCTCCTATTGACGATGTATTGGTGCTTGATCCTTTTGCTGAAATACATATATTAGGTAGCACAATAGACTATGTAGAGGAGCTTGGTGGATCATTTCTATCCATAAAGAATCCTATGCAAAAAAGTTCATGTGGATGTGGGGAGAGTTTCAGTGTATGAATATAGTTGCAAAATTGTAAGAGTTGTTGACGGTGATACGGTTGATGTTGATATTGACCTAGGCTTTGGTGTATGGATGCATAAAGAGAGGGTACGACTTCACGGCATAGATACGCCAGAGAGTAGGACAAGAGACTTAGAAGAGAAAAAATATGGCTTGCTTGCTAAAGAACAAATACTGTTCTTCTTGCCTGAAGG
>VTLG01006354.1_pt1 | contig 16651 bp, 11 predicted proteins | sample 4694571 | NCBI WGS metagenome assembly VTLG01 (sample SAMN12604809, study PRJNA352737) | marine metagenome | biome: ENVO:00000447; feature: ENVO:00000209|ENVO:00000569|ENVO:01000036; material: ENVO:00002151; isolation source: viral sequences binned using virsorter ...
GACCATCCACAGCAATAACTTGGGCTATGTAGCCTTTGAACATATTACTACTACCATCATAAGAACCGATTTGTATAGCATTGGTGTCTTTGAGAAATTCACCATCTTGGCCTGAAGGAATAGTTGATGATGATGCCCAAGTCTCTAGTTCGCCATTAATATAGCATCTGAATCTATCGGCTGCCACAGCCTCGTCTGAGTTGTATCTAAAAACCAAATGATACCAGGCGTGAGTGTCCCTTAGCAGTCTTGAGCCAACGAAATCATAGTTAGAGCCTGTAAGGTGAACATTGATTTTATCAGCTTGAATTTTAATATTTGATTCTGCACCTGTTTGGGCGCCTACTAACCAATATTGCGTAGAACCTGAATCAGTATTGTTTCTTTTAATCCACATTGAGATTGTGAATTTATCTGCATCAGTCTCGGTAGTGCCCCAAGTCTTATTTAAAAATTCATCACTTCCACTAAAAAGACAACTCTTACCAGTGTAAGTGCCGATATCAATACCTGTTGATTGGGCAGAAGACCCTGCCATCATTGTTTGAGAATTATCAAATACTGGCATAATGACTTACCATGTTATGCTGTGCCAAGTAAGTCTATTGTTGCTACCGAATGAATTGTATTTGCTGATTGGACGAAATAATCTACTCTGTCCACTTTTCCAGCAGTTGTTGACATTGTAGGTGCTGTACCAGTTGGAAATCTCCATTGAGAACCCCATGATACAGTATAACTGCCATTTGATGTAAAGACAATAGCACCACCTTGTCCTGCTGTTACATTACTCGGATTAGCCATAGATATATTGGCATTAGAAGTTAAACTAAAATAATTTGATGTTGCTAAATCAAGAGTAACTGTATTCGTAGCCGCTGGTCCAGTACGAACACCCTGAGATGAAATAGCACCTCTTTGTGCGACTGTAAAAGATTGAACTCTATCTGTGTGGGCTGTGTTTGCATTTAATTTATTAAATATAACTGCACTATCTGCTATTTTTCCAGAAGTAACTGCACTAGTCGCAATTTCTCCACTACCGACAGCTAATGCTTTAATTGCCGCAGTATCTACTGATGCGGCCGCAAAATCTGTATTTGCTATTGTACCATCTAAAATTTTAGCTGAAGTTACTGCACCAGTAGCAAGTGTATCAGCTACTACTGAACCATCATTAGGAGTACCTATATTAAAAGCATCACCCATTACAACGCCCCAAAATGTTACACCACTTGCGGGACCAGATGCACCAGTAAAAGTAATATTAGAACCAGCGATTGAATAAGCAGTTCCTGGTTCTTGAACAACACCATCAAGTGCTACAATAGTTTGAAAATGTGATGCTGGTGAAATTGATGCTCCACCAGATTGTAAGGCAAACGTATGAGTAGAGCCATTAAAGCTACCTGAAATATCTGTTATTTCATAATAACTAGCTGATGCGGGAGCTTTCCCGATATAGCCATGTTGAGCGGCCGTACTCGTTGGTGCACCTATATATGCCATATATTACTCCGTTATGTTTGTTCTAGTACACTACATACAACGTCAACAGAATTAGCAGTATTAGTTGACACCATTAATTTTGCGCCATTTTCTAATACTATTTTCTGTTCACCACCAATAGGAACTAAAGCACCACCTTTTGCGATAGGTGCATTTGCTACAATTCTATGTAAGCTACCTGAAGTGTTAGCAATTACAACATTTGCCTCAACTGCACCACTTGTTACGTTTGCTAATGTTAGCCCTATAAGTGTATCAGTTGAACCAGACAGACTGTGGTTGGAGCCGACAGTATATATTGTTGTAAGTTCAAATCCAATTGTATTTGCTGTAAATGTTTTAAATGCGTTTGCCATTTTTTATTATCCCAATGCTATTGAAAAAGCCAATGCGTTATCGTCAGGGTCGCTACCGTTTACTTTAAGAGTACCATGAATATTAGTATTCGCTGTTATCAGTAAAGTATCTCCTGTTATATTTGTGTTAGCAACCGATAGCTGACCACTATCTGTGGTAAGACTAGTCATACGGTCATTCAAATCGTTGAATCTATCAACGAAATCTGTAACCGTGTTTGCCATTACTATATTTACTAAGGCTGCCATATCTCTCTCTTATTTATTAAACATCTTTTATCTATTTATATAAATTTATTCAGGCTTTGTAGGCCATGTTACTGTATCTGTCTTTGAAAATGTTGATGTTAAATCACGTAATTCCTGACGATACTTTTTCCATTCTTTTTTCTTGCTGGTAGTTAATGGACTATCTACCAATACTGTCCAATCACTAGCTTGTAATAATTGATTTCTTGTACTTATTATTTCTTGCCATTTATATTCTAATATATCTTCTTTAATATCTTTTTTAATCCAAGCACCATTATCCCATACTGCTAATTCATCAACAGTTGTTGAAGGTGGAGACTCAGTTGTTGCATATGCAGGAATAAGATACTCTCCAACAGTTATTGGATTTGGAGTAGCTATTGATGGTCCAGTATATTCTCCCGTATATCTATTGTAATTATAAATTTGCATATATTATACCTAGAATTTAATAATATACATCATGTAAACGTTTCGTGGTCTTGTTTCATTACCACCCGTAGCTTGTGTAGTACCCGCAGTAGTGTCTGAGGCAATACTAAAAATACCTGTGCCAGAATTATTAAGACATCTGATTGATTGTAAATGGTGAGCATGAGTATGTGATTTTATCTCATCAGATTGTTTAGTACCAATACGGTCATCAGTTACACCATCACCTCTATCAGTACGTGATGCTACGTCTGGGTCATTACCAGCTCCATGGTCCCAACCACGAATAAATTCACCACGTAAGTCTGGTAAATTAAATGTTGACGAACCATTACCAGGTCCAAAATCATCACTAATAATAGCAAATAATGCTGAGAAATCAGTTCTACTTATGGCCGCACCATTACATTCTAAATAACCAGATGGAACAGTATTAGCAGTATAAGCAACAATCGAACCAGTTAGACCACTTCCTACATTTTCCCAAGATGAACCTGAGTGAATTTCTAATGCACTATTCTCATCATTGTAACGCATAAATCCTTTAGCTGGTACACCAGGTCTTAATCCAGTATTACCAACAGGAGTTCTCATGTAAGTATTACCTGTAATTCTTAAAGTATCAACACCAACATTAGCACCCATTGCATGAGTTGTTACAATACTAGCCGCTAATTGCGTATTAGCTGAAACACCACCAGTTGCTATCTTACCAGCAGATACAGCAGAACTTGTTAATTGTCCTGGACCGACACTACTTGAACCCATGTGTTCCATACCGATAACACCATCAGCTACTTGTGTATTAGCTGAAACGCCACCAGTACCTATTTTGCCAGCAGATACAGCACCAGTTGCTATTTCACCAGATGTTACAGCACTTGCCGCAATTTCAGCAGTACCAACAATCGAGTCAGATAATTGGTTGTTTGATGTTACAGGTACGTTTGTTAAACTTGCACCTGAACCGCTATAAGTTGCGGCCTCAACAGTTCCACTAAACTTTGCATTAGCAGTAACTAGTAGTTTACCACTTTTAATATCAGTATTTGCCGCTGTTATAACTGCATTCGCACCAGTGATTGATAATGTACCACCAGTAACACTATTAGCACTAAGAGTATTAACTGAAGGCACAATAGTATTAATCAGATTACTCGTCAGATTAGTACGTGTTACCCACGTTTGAAACGTATCAGTTAGTGCAACATTTGCTAATGCCATTAATTAGTCCTCTTTATTAATTCATTAAGTAAATTTTTAATTTCAGAAACATCACTTTTTATATTATCAATTTCGTTTTCCATTCTTTCTTCTTTTTCTAATTGTTTTATTCTATTATCTCTGGCCGCTCTATAAGCGTTTAATCCTTTATTATCAACGTTTAAAATAGCACCACTTTCTTCATCTCGTACCAGATTATCTTTACCTGTTACTTTTGCATAATGTAATAAATCTTCCATAATACTAAATCTGTAATGCTATCGCACGTAAATCTTTAACTCTAGGAATAACTGCTGGTGTAGTAGATGTTAATACTATCTTAATCTTATAATACTTAAATCCAGTAAATGTTATTCCTGATGTATTGTTATATTGTACTTGACTACTACTTCCTGTTTTATTTGCATCAGGAATAGTAAATTCAAATTCTCTAAAATCTTCACTAGCTTTAGAATCAGAAACTTCTGATGCAGAAGTTACTTGTGTCATTGCTACCCAAGAACGTTGTTCGATTAAATCATTATCTTCGTTATTTAATATTTTGTAATAAATTTTTAAGCCTGATGATGCAGGTTTAAATGCAGTAACGAATACTTTTAAATCTTCAGCATCTTGTCCATCAGCAAGTTCTACTGTTCTAGTTATATATCTTGCTAAAGCATTACCACCAGATGCACCGTCTTCATTAGTAGTATCATTATTAATTAAATTTTCTACTGCGAACAATGCCGCTCTATCATTATCTATCGCTGGAGAATGTCGTTTATTATTAGCATTCTGTATAGTAACTTTTATTTCAGCAGATTTTTGTCCGCTTAATCCTGAAGTTTCAGTTGTTTTTCCAAGTACAAAACGTCTAGCATCAAATGTACTATCTTCTCCATCAGCAACATTAACATATGCACTATCTCTTGCAGAAGTTGATGTTGCAAATTTACCTGAAAATCCAGAAGTCGTATCTTGTAAAATCATGTTACTAAGTTGTGTATTAAATGTGTCCATTACAATATTATCTAAAGATATAATTCTTGCAGTACCACTATTAGTCTGTCCTTTTAGATATGTATTGGCCGCAAAAGTACCACTTGGTTCCGATAGATGTATGAATGTATTAGATTGTGTTGTTGCATCATAATGGTAAACTTTACCAGTAGGTGTTGATTGACTGCTAATTGTAGCAGTTGTACTTGATGGACCACCACCAGCTAACATAACTGTTATAGTTTCACCATTAGTAAATTTAGTGGTAGTTACACCTTTAACTCTCATTGATGTTCCAGAACTAAATGTAACTTCTCCATTAGCACCAGAAGATGCACCAAGTACTGAAAGTCCTACGTTTGCACTTGTTGAACCACTAAGAACAAAAGTTGTTTCTCCATGAACTGTTTCACCAACAGTTGACATTGCTGTACCAGATTCTTCATCACATTGAAAATATTCTTTATCTGTATTCTTTAATATTACTGACCCAGATTGTGCTACTCCAAAATTAGCATAATGCAATCTAAATTTAAGGTCTTCTTCTTGAGCAGGTGACCAAACTTTATCGTTTGATGATATGAATAAATTACCATTATGTGGTTGTACTATTACTCTATTACCTGTAATCTTATCTGTTTGTCCTAATTTAGCTGTCCATACAATCGTATTAGGATTACCATTAGTAGGTTTAACTACAAAAGCATATTCTCTGCCTGCTAATAAATATACTGGTGTTTCAAATACAGCAGGTGTTGGTTTAGTTCCGTCATCACTAATATTGATATCAGAAGATTCAAGAACCATTCTACCAAAAGGTATTTGATTTGGAGTAACCAAACCAGTGGCCGCATCTACTTCTCTAATTTCAACAGCAGTACCGACTGCTGAATCTTTTCCTTGGAAGAATAAATCAATCTTAGTTAAATATACTCCAGTCGAACCATGAGCATTTTTACCAGCCTCCATGTTGTCAACAAAAAACGATTGTGCAATCGGGTCAAAATGACAATGACCCCACCAACCACCCCAACCATAACCATAACCACCATAGCCATAGCCGTAACCATGATTTGTTGCATACATATTTGTCTGACTTGAAGTTTTAGTTTCTGTTACACTATTAACTTTTAAGTTTACATTTCTTGTACTAAGAACTGTTCCTTGTTTAACTTGATTCATACCTTGAGCATGATATTGTGTTTCTGCCCAAGATGTTAATGATTCTTCACCATTGGTAAGACTATCAGTTAATTTAAATGCTTTACTACCAACTCTAAATTTTCTTTTAGCACTATTTGGTAGTCTGAAAGTAGCGAAAATATTACCTGTGCTATCTGAAACTAATGTTGTTCCTTCACTTTTAGTATTTGAGAATGATGAATTACATTGTGTCATAAACTCATTAATATCTTCACCATCAAAGAATGCAAAGAATTTACCACTTGGTTTAAGTCCAGTAGCAGTAACGTTAATAACTCTTGACCTCATAAAAGGTGTTAAACTCGTATCTCTTACTGATTCTCCTAAATCAACTTCTTTAGCAAATGGCTTACCAACATTCATTTTCACACCACTTCGAGTTTCACGTTTACTAGTGGTAACTTTACGTACCACTCCGTGCTGTCCGTAATTATGATTATAAAAGTGACTACCAGCTACTCGGGCCGTTGTTTTTGTGGTACCTGGTACTGTACTCCAACTTCCCCATTGAGTACCCCAAGAATTAGCTAATTGTTCCCATGCTTGAGTATTCATATCTAATTCTACATTAACTTGTGGCTTAGTTGTTGTATCAACCCAATAATCTGTATCTGGATTTAATACAATATCTCCAACCCATGCAAATGCTGAACCAGATGCGTTTCTTACGTTTGTAGCAAAAGGTTGTTCTGCTATCATATCATGTGTATATGGTAATGTAACTAACTTACCATCGGTTGGTGTAATTGCGGCCGTATATGTTGAAGTAGCCGCAGAAGTACCACCAACAGCGTTAGCACCGCCTGCACTAAATGCTGTACTGCCAACTTGTTCAACATATAAGAATGTGCCTACTTGATAGGTAACTTTACCAGTTGCAGAACCTGAAGTAACTGTTTCGCCATTAGCAAATGCGGCAGTTGATGAACCTAATGTTAATCTAACATCTTTTGCGGCTTTAGTAACATTGCTTGAGTTTGCACTATTCATTTGAAGTTGAACATCATTCAATCTAAATGAAGGTCTTAATTCTCTTTCTTCAATATCCATGGCGATAGTATAATCATTATTTTTTACATCACCTACTGAGTGTCCAACAAAATTATCTACAAGTATACCATTTTTAAATCTATTATTTCCAGATGCATCACTAAGTACTAATTGCTCTGCACTTTGCTCTAATAATGAAAGTGATGTATAATATTCAAGATTATCAATTCTATCTTTTAATACACCGATATCTCTCATTGTATAACGCATTATTCTTTGTGGTCTTATTCTACAACCTAGTTCTGGCTTTCCTAATTCAACAGCATTGAATTTAGGTAAAGAAGGATAAGGTGGAACATCTATCATACTGATAGTCATTGCATCACCTCGAGGTTGTGGTTCTTGCGGTTTTATAAAATCTGGTGTACCTTTTACTACTTCAAACTGTCCTTCATCAGTACAAACAACCCTATCTACTCTAGGCATATAAAATTCTATATCAGATGTGAAATCTTCGTTTGGTGGCATAAAATGTAATCCACCAGATGGTTCTACAAGTTCCAGAGAAACTGCTGGATTTCTTGAAATATTTGTAAGTGATGTTACACTATTTGCAGTATCAGTAATTCTAGGTCTTATATCTAAAGCCCCTCGCAAGTCAAATTCTTTACCAGTAGTTGGTGATGTAAATACAGGAATATCTTGAGTTTGAATAGCCGTAGTATTAGAAGTAAGAACATCATCAATAGGATAAGAATCGACAGAAAAATATCCAAGACCTTGAGATGTGTCATGTGTAAAATAATCTAACTTAACAAGATATATGTTGCCATTTGCAACAGAATGAGAAGAAGATGATTTCTTTTTAAGTTTACAATGGTCATAATAATTATCTTTTTGACCATTATCTAATTCAAAATGACTAGTAACATCTGTACCAGCAGTTGTTGAACTGAAAAAAGCATTACTAGTTAAAACTCTTACTTCTCTAAGTTTATGTCCATCAGATAATCCTAATGGCCATGGACCAACTGTATTTCCTAAAGCCTTTGATGCATGAGCAGAAGATATATTAATTTCTACATATCTATTTTTATTAATTGCTTTACCTATTTCTTGACCATTAACTTTATTAAGTTCACAAATAACTTGTGCGGCAACAGTACCACTAAGAGTTTCTTGAATATCAAAACTTGCAGAAGTAGTAGATGCGATAGTAATACTTCTTGCACCATCTAAACCAACACCTGCCATATCTAACATTTGACCATTCATTAATGACTTAGTTGCTTTTTTACCTGATACTGTTACATTATGATTTTCTGTTAGTGTTAAAGATGTAGTACTTGCAATAGAATTGACAGTTACTACATTAGAGTAACCTTGAATCTTTAGTGTATCACCTTTATTTAATTGAGTTGTAAATGCTGTGCCTGAACCAGTTACAGTAGGACTAGCATTAGTTGTTGATATTGTTCCTGTAATAACAGCAGATGTATTTGCATTGCCGTTTATTACAACGTGCATATTTGCTTTTTTCTGACTAGAGTTTAATGCACCTGCACTAAATGGATATTGTTCACTAGATGCACCAGTCGCAAGAGTAAATGTTCCATCTGCGGCAATAGTAACATCAAATGCTTTCATAAATTTCCAATCAGCGACAACAGTACCAGAACTATTTCTTATTCTTTTACAAAATGGATTTGTTAAAGGAAAAACACCTTTGTTAAAACCAGAATCAGTTAATTGTGTTTGACTACTAGTTTGTACAAAATCTCCGTGTGCTTTACTAGTACCATCAGTATAATATATTGACTTAGCATCTTGAAAAGTATTTGCTGTCATTTTTATATCATAGAGATATAAATCAAACTTACAGCTTGGGTCACCTTTTTCACCAGAATTATGTTCTATTGCTCTTACTCTTGCTGTACCAATTTGTGTTCCAACAGGAGAACTTGCACCTAATGTATTATTAGATACTGCTCTTTGTGCAGTATCAAAAAGTTTTGCCTCGTCTTGACCATTAATATCCCAATTACCACAAACTTCAGTTGCAGTAACATAGTTACCATAATTGGCCGCTACTACATAATCTGTTAATTGATGAGCATCATTTCCTTTTTCTATTTTAATATTTCTACTATGAATAGTATCTATTTCATAACCTTTTACGTATGCTTTACCAGGCGATACATCAACAGATAAACAGCTAGTGTTGCCACCATTAGCTAATGTTTTTAATCCCTGATTGGTATCATTATCAAGATGTTCTCTTACTGAAACTTCAAGACCGTTTACAATATAATCTCCTGATTCATCAGAAGTACGTCTTGCAATATAATCGTTAATTTTTGCATAAGCTGGTTTATCAGCTTTAAATTCAGGTGCACCATTTTTAATTCTTAATAATTCTATAAATTTAGTATCTTCAGCAACAGTAGTTGCTTTTGCAATAAGATTAGCAGTTAATTTTAATCTATCAGCACCAGGTGCCGCATAGTTGTACGAACCTTGAGAAGGGTCTAATAAAGTTGCCTCACTACCAGATTGTACAATTTCTTCTATAATATCATAGCCAATTTTAATAGTAGTATTAGCTGAATATCTACCAACAATTAATGATTGTTTATCTACACGTATGAAATGGTCTTTTGCAAATATAATACCTTCATCATACGTTACACGTAATCCTGTATTTGCGACTACTGATGTAGTACCAGTTAAAACATTAGCTGTTGCGGCCGCTGGTGATATTGTATTAGAAACTAATTTTTCTGCACTTAAAAATGTTCTTGTACTGTTGTTAGAACCTGCAGATGTATATTTAATGTATAATGTTTTTGTATCTGGGTTAGATGCCTCAGCGCCTGTTAAGCTATCAATAACATGAGCAGTAACACCTGAAGTTTGACCTGTTAATGTTGACCCTTTGAAAACTGAAACATCAACTGATGCACCAGCAGAGTCGTTATCTCTTAATTTAACATATGAAATATCTGATTCGTAAACTAATTCACAACCACGTACAACACTACCTTCTTTAAAAATATGTTCACCAAATCTATCAATTTGGTTTTGAAGTATACTTTGTAATTGTGTTAATTCACGTGCTTGAACTGCAAATCCTGGTCTGAATAATAATCTATGAAAGTTTTTACCTTCATCAAAATCATCATAATACGGGTCTATATTTAAATCAGTTGCCAGTGATTGAGTATTGGCTAAAATTGTTGCCATCAATAAATTCCTTTAATTAAAATTTTACTACAAGTTTGATATCTTCAATTTGGTCGCTGGCTCTTGATACAGCACTCCTATTTTCGATATATAATAGTTCTCCACCATATTCTGTTAATGTTCCAGCGGCTTGACTTCCTAGTGTTGCTGTAATGGAACTAGTTCCACCTGTTAGTGTTTCTGAATTTGTAAATGATGCATTAGCACCGACATTAGAAACTCTAAGTACACCTGCAGTATTACCTGAATTAGTATTAGAAAAACTAACTACTCGTCCAGTGGCCGCAGAAGTACCGCCTGTGATTACTTCATCAACACTATATCTACCAGAACCACTTACAGAGGTAAGTGTTAATTGTGTAGTCTGGTCATATGATGCACTATTAGCTTGACCACCGTTTGCAGATAATGTTGGGTTCTTTAATATTCCAACTTCACGAAAATCGTTTACAGTTGGGAATGTATCACTTTCAGAACCTGATAATTGGACGTTCATAATAATATTATGTGCCGCTAATTCTTTGACAGGGTCAGAACCATGACCACCAGGTGGTGCTATATATGCCTCTGCTGTTGCACCCGAACCGTGTGAACTATTTGCAGAAATTGTTACAAATGCTTGAGAATAACCTGCACCAACAGCAATCATGTTAATATAATTAATAGCACCAGATGATACATTTGCATATGCTGTTGCAGTAGTTGAACCATCACCACTTACTGTTATTTGTGGTGCTAGAATATATGTTGAATCTCCATCTGGAGCAGGTGAAAATGCAGATTCTAATGTTACAGTTTTTGAAGAACCGACATAATCAATAATCTTTTTAGCGGCTTGACCTGAACCAGTACCGCCAGAAATATATAATGCTGAGTTGTTATAGATATTATCTGTTGCAGATGCTCCAGATGCAAGTGTCATAACAGTTGAGTTTGATACTGTTCCTAATGTATCTACGTGTGTTTGATAACTTGAACCACCAGCAGTAACATCAATAATATTTACTGCACCATTTGCGGCTGCCTCTTGTACTGTCCATTGAGTAGAACCATTGTTCGCACTTAATGTTTGTACAGGCATATAAGATGTTGTTTGGAACTTTAACGCATCTGCCGCTGTGATATTATACATATACTTCCAATGATAACCATCAGCAGTTACTAAAGTACTTGTTGCAGTACCAGTTGGTTCAACAGTAGATACTACATCTTTATTATTAAATAAACACTTATATACGTTATAATCATCTGTCATCACATAATACGTATTTGAACTTGCAGGAGTATCATATAGAGTTGAATCTGAACTATTAAATTCACGATAACGTTTGCCACTAGCCCAATCGTAACGAGGGACAGCGTATGATACATCACCCGCTTGAACTCGTTTTGCCGCCAACATTGTTCTCCAATAATCGAAATCACTTGCCTCGACTGAATTTGTTGGAGTTGGTGGTGCACCTTCACTTGGCCAAGGTCTAACTCGCCCAATGAAAAGATATAATCTATCGTTTGCGGCCTCATCAAACTGCTCTTTGAATTGAGTCGCATTATGAATTCTGAATCTTCGTGTTACTATTCCTGGCATTTCTCAAGTCCTGTGATTAATATAAGTTTATGTGATTATTTATATGTTATTTATAACAATTCTATCCATAATTTATGTTGTTATTATCGTTGAATTTGTAGTTGTGTAGAAATCGCCATTTGACAAGTCTCCGTAAGCAACCTTCAACGTTAATGATGAATTAGACAATACAGTATCTACATCATAATTTCCGTTTGCAGTACTACCTACTTTATCTACAATCATAATAGTATCGTTATTAGCTATTTGTGATAAGAATACAGTACTGTTATTACCACTTATAAATGTATCAGCAAAGCTACGTAATTCTCTAGCACTTAGACTTGACAACGCTGATGATGCAATCGTAGCCAACTGATTATTAGATGATGCAAACATATTACCAGTACCCTTAGTTCTTACTGTGGTTACTGATTCAGTATTAGCGGCCGCTGATACACTAAAGTCTGTTACTGCTATCATGTCTGGTGATGATATTACTGTATTAGATTCAACTATTCTTGCGGCAGTTCCAGATACTATTTCAGGTATATTCATTGTGATAAAACTTTCTTTTGAAATTCTACCGACCATTGTATCATCAACTTCTGGTACTGGTAAACCAGTATCAATCTCCATGCGGAATCTACCGAACATCTTCATTCCCGCAGGGTGTAAAAGCGTTTCTACTATTTTTCTATAATTGTTTATAAATTGATTTGTTTTTAATTCATAAGAGAAATCTTGATAATATAGATTGTCTTGTAACTTGTTGTTCCAACTAATAAAACCTTTTGTATCTGTGTACCCACCTGCGTGTGATATAATACCTGTTGTCTCTGGAAAAACAGTAGCAGTTTGTGTATTTGCACTAGTTACATTATTAATAGTCAATACTTCATTCTTTGTATATGCTGTTCCTGAATTATCAACAGTAACATTAGCAATCGCACCCGCAACATATCTTGTTGATATATTTGCATTCTTTCCTTTAATTCCACCAGAACCATCTGCTAATTCTAATACAGATACTTCTGTATTTTCTACACTAACTTGTGGTCTTGATAAAGTATAATGATTTCCATAAGAGGTTGTTGTTACAGCATTTATTGTACCAACTGCAAGATTACTAAATGCCAATGCTTTATTTAATACAGTAGCACTATTAGCGAGTGCTAAGTTTGCACTTACAGCAGATGTATTTGCACCTGCTGATACAAAACGAGGTCCTGTATTAAGTACAACATTTGCAACAGGATTAATAATATCAGTCATTACTCTTATTACTTCAGCATCTTTTAAATTTTTAATAGTAAAAGCCGCACCTGTTCCGTTTCCTGGATTTAATGTTGTTATGATACTATTAGTAGTATAACCAGAACCACCATTTGCAACAAAAAATTCTACTGCATCTGTTCCGCTAGTAGCTGAAACAAATCCATTTGCACCTGTTCCAGTTATTGATGATATGAATTGAATTCTATCGCCTGGTGAGTGAAATGCTCCACCATCTTTTATCAAACCACCTTTCATAGGACCAAACGTACCTAGAATTGTTCCTGACGTTAAATCATTTTCTTCTTTTACTATTTCATTATCTTGAAATACTCCAGTAATATTATCAAGAAATAATTCTTTTACTGTTTGCCCAGCCTCGATTGTTTGTACTACTTTTTTAACTTGAGCAGTTGCTCCTGATGTTACACCGAGAATAGTTGCGAAATCAAAATCATCTGTATCACCAGTTATAGGTGCACCAACACGTATTGATGTATCTTCTACCCAACGTCCATCTGAACACCGTAACATATCAACAGAAGGATAATAAAATTCTATTTCTTCACCAAATAAAATTCTGAATAAAAGTTGATATGATTTTTGAGAACCTCTTGAACGATATAAATCTTTACAATGCTTTATGAATAATTGTTTGTTAGCTAGTGCATCTTCTGGAATTGAGGGTATGACTTCTCTTTGAAGATATTCTAGATACTTAGGAATAGTATCATCAACATCTTGATAGTTTTTTAAATTCTTAGAAACTTCTAAAGCATTGTTAGCTTGTTCAGCATACTCATAAAATGCTTTTATAAATTCGATAAGCTGTGGTCCCTCATCAATAACAAATTGAGGGAGTTGTTGGTTTACAAGAGGAGATGTTTTCTCATTGGTTGCCATTTTAAATCAATGTTCCGACTGCGGAATCTCTTATCTGTGTTACTGAACCTGTTGTATTAACTGTTACTGCTGTTGTTGTAGTTGATGTCTTTTCATCAAACATTTCTATTGAAGTATCTTTAAGTAACATTAGTTGATATTTTTCAACAGTAACATCTCTCTTATCAGGAGTTAATGTTATTGTTATTTCATTATCCGTAGCGGCCGTTGGTGCAAAAGAAGTTAATGTTATAACACCAGTAACATAATTTATTGTACCCGCTGTATTATCTAAATAAACTTTTTCATCATTTTCATCAATGTAATATATACGAACATTACCAATACCATCATCGTCCATTTTAGCTGTCTTTCCAGAAAAAGTAAACCATGTTGATATCAAAGTACTTGCATTTACTGTTGAATCAAAATCTATTGTATATTTTGTAGATGCTGTAAAACTAGGTGAGAATGTTTTCTTAATTGCTATTGTTGTCAAATTACTTTTTATAGAGGTATCTGCCTCATCTATTGTATCTACAAATCTAGAATATCTAAATCTTTCGTTTTCAAAAGTTCCCATATTAGTTGTTTCAAAACTATTAATTGCAGTTACTATTTTAGTACGAACTTCACTTGCAGATAATGTTGTTAATCTGCTATCCCAATTAACTACAATGGTTGGAGAAACATATAGATATTTTGCATCTATAAATTCTGGTTCTACTGCGAGAACATTATAATCTTTTAATTGATTGACAATAGCATTCTTTTGAGTAGATGTTAATAGAGTACCAGCTTTTGGTTTAGCAGATATATAAATTTTTCCATATACAGGTGGTACATTATCTTGACCACCCCATACTCGAATTGTCTGAATGTCTGTGTTTAGTTTTAAAATTATACGTCTATAATCTTCAGCAAGTACTGCCCTATTCTGTACTTCAAAATTCTTAGGTGCATTGAACTTAATAGATTCTATTGATTCTAAATTCTGACCACCTGCTGTATTTGCATTGTAAGTAATTGTATAGTTAGTACTTCCACCTAATGATGATGGTTTAGTAAACGTACCAACTCCATTAGTTTTAGTTCCATTAACTATACGATAACCTACTGTTATTATATTTCCATTATCTGGTGCATTACCAATAACACCATCACCAAAAATAATTTCAGTTTCTAAGCGATTTGTTTCTTGTACAAAGAATACATTTGAATTTGCAGTTACAGCTAAAATATCATCTGCTAAAGTATATGTTGTTGATGATGTGTCAGTACTTGATGTTTGAATATCTACTGAGATAGATGCTTTCTCTATATCTTTGTTTGGTAAAATATACTTAACAGGATTTGTAGTAGATACTGTAAACTTATGTGTTACTGGTCTTCCTTCTGTAATTGTAATTTGACCTGTATAGCTATCAGTTGCATTGAACGTATATGCCTCAGGTGTAACCCATAGATATTGTACACCATCAATAGTTGCATTCCATTGTGTATTCTTAGCAACCGTAACAGAATCAGGAGAACCTGTTGGTGTAATTGTAACGTTTGCAGTAGTGAAAGAACCTGTTGCTGATGTTGGTACATAGTTTAACATTTTTGCTCTTGATACAACACTATCTCTTAGTACTGCTGAATCAAGAAACATTTCATTACCAACCATGCTAGAATAAAAAGCATTTTGATATGTGTTATATGCGAGGATATCAACTAGATGTGATATAGTAGAACCTTCAAAATCATAATCAGTAAATTCACCTTGTGCAGAAATAAATGATTTTATACCTGCTCTAATTTTGTCGTAGTCTAATTCTGTTACATTTATTGTACTGTTAGCGGCCATGTTATCTTACTCTCTCTACCATTACTATTAACTCTATCGGTTTCTTTACATTTCTCATTCTAAAAACTATTTTGACTCTCAATTCATTCAAGTCATCAGTAGATACTACTATGTCTTCAACAACAGCACGTGGCTCATAATTTTCTATTGCTATACGAATATCTTTTGAGACCTGATACTCAGTAAAAGAATCCGCATTTTCAAAAAGTTGTGATAAAACATTTCCACCATAATTTGGAAGATATGGTCTTTCAAAATGATTACAGAGAACTATATTCTTAACGCTTTGTTTTACTGCCTCGATATTAGTTACATTACTCAACCTACCAGTTATAGGGTGTTTTGTAAATGACGTTTTTAAGTCTGAATGTACAGTAGCTTGTATTTGTGGCATTTATATTCTCTATTTTTGTTAATAACTATTTATACAAGAAGTCATAATTTTTATGATGCGTTCTCTGGCTTAGTACAATCAATCTCACCTTTTCTCGCTGGAACTTCTGGACAAGTATAATCAGTTTTGCCTGGTTCTCTAACAGTATGAGTATCATCACCTATGTATTCCCATCTGGTACCAGTATGAGTAAAATGAGTTTCTCCCGTAACTTCTACTGTATATCTTCCTGCTTTAATATCATAATTGTTAGTATCTATTTTTACGTTAGGTGCTTTAAGTCGTATAGTAGAATCTGATGTTATAGTAGCCTCTCCAGCAACATGAACATAATTATTGTTAGCAACTAAAGTATAATTATTCGCAACCACTCTGACTACTTTATTACCACGTGCATCAATCTCATAGAACGTTCCAGACTTGTGATATTCGTGAATTCTTTCTGCACCAGGACTGTCATCAATTTCTTTTATATGACCACTTTCACTTTCATG
>VTLG01007201.1_pt1 | contig 16651 bp, 21 predicted proteins | sample 4694571 | NCBI WGS metagenome assembly VTLG01 (sample SAMN12604809, study PRJNA352737) | marine metagenome | biome: ENVO:00000447; feature: ENVO:00000209|ENVO:00000569|ENVO:01000036; material: ENVO:00002151; isolation source: viral sequences binned using virsorter ...
CTGTAGCAGTTAAGTCAATCTCGTCTGTTGCTGCAATAGATAAAACTGTTGCACTAGAACCTTGAATAAACTGACTAGCATCGTTAAATAGTATTTTGTTTGTAGAGGCAATCGTTACGTCAGCAGCAATATTAACTGCCCCGTCAATATCAACTACGTCTAGGTTAGTAGTGCCATCAACGTCTATAGCTCCTGAAATGTCTAAAGACGCTGCCGCTATTTCTCCACTAACATCAACTGCACCATCAATATTAATAGTAGTAGCAGTAAGATGTATTTCTGTAGCTGCTACAAGATCCAGATTTCCAGCACTTGCTGAGTGAATATAATTAGAAGTATTAGTAAATTGTATTTTTTCTGTAGTAGCCATAAGTATATCGTCAGAGAACTCAAAGTAGTCTTCGTCTTCCATCCATTTAAGAACACCGTCAGAATTTTCACCATCAAAGGTAATAGTAATATCTGTACCTGCAGTAGCTGCACCAAAGGTAAGTGTGTTACCTAATAGTTTAGTTATTGGACCACCTTCGGCGGCAGTACCATCGTGAGTGTGTCCTGAACTTGACGCAAAAGCAGCTAAGAGTTGGTCAAACTCATCGTTCGTATGTGCCGCAGTTATGGTATCTCCATCTGCGTAAGTTGATTGTCTTGTGTAGGTTGCTCCCATTACCTTCTAGCCCCTAATTGATATTCCATTTGAAATCCTTTTAATGAATATGGACCAGTTGAATTAGCCCCATCTTCTACTCTTAATGCTACAGCAAAGCCAGACCCCTCTACCGATTTTCTAACGATTGGTGATGACGGACCGCCATACGCAGATGTGCCATAGACTGAAGACCCATAAACACCACCTACATTTAAACTATCTAAGGCATACGCTGCAGGTCGTGTAGAGTTTGCATCTTCATAATCATAGCGTACAAACATATCTGCATCAATAGTTGATTCAGGTGCATAGTTAATATTTACTCTTTGCATATGTTTTCGCACACCAGGATCACCGAAAGTTAAATCTGGACTACGATACTTAGCTTGAATTAATGTACCGTCAAATGTATCGCCTTGGTCTTGCCTATATACGTACCCATCAAAGCCGCCGTGTACAGCTATGACATCTCCTGCTTCTACTACACTGTCAGTACAATTAGGTCGTATACCTTTCATTTGTGAAAACTCAAAGTTCTGTCCTTTTAAAACACAGATAACTCCTAATGTAGCAGCTTGTGCGCCGCCTTCTTTAGAAAAGAATATTCTATATTGTGTTTTGTCAGGTATAACCAAAGATGTAAAGTTTGAGGAATCTGTAAGATTTTCTCTAAAGATAGACTGTACATTAGAACTAATTGTACCTAACTCAACGTCACCAATTCTTGCAGTACCAGCAATAGTACGTAATCCATCTGGTCCTAAAAATATTAAGTCACCAGCAAATTCTTGTATTGTGTCGCCGTTTACACAACCAATGTTACGGGTAACAGGTGTAACTGCAAAGTTACTACTTGTAGTTCCTGATAGTTTAAATATTCTGTTTTCACAAAAGATAAATAAATCTTCACGGAAAACTTTTAGTCCTACAATCGTATCGTCAACTTTAAAACTACCTGCACCACTAGCCGTAGCAAAGTTGTCTTCGTCAAACGGAACACTGAATACTACTTCTTGTGGGGTGTTGGGCATACCTGCGTAGAACATATGGCTCTTAAAAGCCGCTACGTCTTTTGCCCCAGTAACTACAGTACTTACTTCTCCTCCACCTGCAGATGATACATCTGTTGCAGATAAAGATGTGTTAAATACAGTTGGTGCATTTACTTGATCTGCTAAAATAAACTTATCATTACCGTCAAAGTTAAATCTTTCAAACTTATATTTAGCGGCAGAGGTTCTGCCTGTATCTCTTACTGTCCAACTTTCTGATACAGTATCTGATGCTGAGTGTGCAGCAGCAGTTGTACTACTAGTAGCTCGTGTTACACCAGTAAGAGTTGTAGCTGTCTTACCTGTATATGTAAATATTTCTGAGTTAATACCTACAGTGCCACTCGAACTAAATGAAGTAGTAGACTTTACATTAATAGTTCCAGATCCTGTCATACCAGTAGATGAAGCAATTTTTTGACTTAGTGTTGTGCTGGCTGAACTATATATTTTTTCACCTCTAGCAGCAAGAATATAGTCATTAAACAACGCAGACATTAAAATTGGTTCACTACTTATTGTAGTTTCAGGAACTTGCTGAAAAACATAAGGCGCAAAACCATTAATGCGCCTGTAGCCGCCTTCAACGTCAGGCTCAAAGTTAGTTAACTCTAACGCCTGTCCTGGTTGCATAATAAAAGTAGATTGGTTAAGAACTAATCCACCTTCGCAGTTAAATGAAAAAGGTTGTACCTGTGAATTGTCTGGCATTAATTTACTCTAAGTGAGGAGCTAAAGCCACCTCTAGCGTTTCCTGGTAGGTACGTAGACCTAATATACTCAAATTTATTAACTAACAAAGTTTGCATATTTTTTATACCTTGCTCGAACCTTGTAAAGTTTATGCCGTACTGTTGTACCTCTCCTCGATACTGATATACAAAAGCAGTAGCACCATCAACAATCACCGCCGCAAAACGATCAGGTATTGTTGTTGTACTCCCGTGTACAGACATATCTGTAGGGAAAGTAAAGTAGTCAAATTTTATTACAAAGGATTTGGTGGGGTATGGGTACAATAAGTAATTATTGTCTAAGGTGCGTACAACGTGTGTGGGTACACCCCCGTCGTCGAATTGCGTTACAACTACACCGCTAGAGTGAGCAGCAGCAGTTGTGCTATTTGCACCACGGGTACAACCCGTAATGTCATTACCGCTAATAGCAGTATATGTTACTTCCTCATTACCTATATATACTTTACCTGCACTATCTAAACCAGTAGTTGAAGTAAGTGTAAGAGTAGCAACCGAATCTGAATGTGAACCATTTAAGGTAGTAGATATGATTAAGTCTTCTTGATCTACGTGTTTATTAATATAATCATTGTAGTCAAGGATACCTAGTTTACCACCGCTGTTGCCTAGTGTGTCATTAGCTACTATTCTAAATGTATTATAATCAACTACCTTAGTCGAGGTAGGTAAGGAGTATCGAACAACACCTGCAGTTAATGTTTTACTTTCAGTAGCGTGGTTAAATGGGTAATTAAATTCTCTTTGGTTTATATATCGAACAGCTTCGTTAATAGCAGTTTTAGCTTGGGTTTGTATTCCCCTAGACGACGAAAAAGTTGAACTCGTTAATTCAACTTCATTTAACCTTGCCAGAACTTTGTTTGTTAAAGTTAGATAAGTTTCTGCCATTTATATAATCTTTCAAAATAAAAAGTTAGCTTAGGGGGCCAAGATAGACCCAGCCCCCGATATGCTTTTATTATGCTAATGTGTCTCTATCGACTTCAGCAGCGGATGTGCTGCCTTGTTCTGAAACATCCATTAGTAGAGCGTAAACTCTAAGTTTACCTGCTGTGAAGGTAGCACCAGAACCTGCAAAAGTTAGGTCTAGTGTGTCTGCTGAAGACAAGACAACTTCTGCTGAAGGTGTAACGCTTGGCGCGTATGCCAAGTCTGAAGCACCGTCAATGTCAAATGCTGTAACATATTCGTCAGCGTCTGCTGCACCTAATGTTACAGTAGCATCTGTACCTGTGTTCTGTGTTGCGCTTGCAACAACTTGAACACCAGCATGAAGAATATGAGTATTCGCTGGTAGTGTAATACATTGTACTACGTCACCAGATGAACAATCAATAGCTTGTGCAGTCAAGTCAATTATTAGTTCGACTTGATAAGGCATACGTCCTCTGTTGGAGTTACCTGTTGCAGGAAGTAAAAGTGATGTTATAGTAGCCATTTTCTAATCTCCCCTTACGCTGCGTTATATTTGGCGTTAACAAGAGCTTCTGGTCGAAGTATCTTTCTGCCATATAAGTGCATCCCACGAACAATGTCGCTGAATGAATCGGGATCTCGATATGATTCAACTTTATTGATCTGTTCTGCGGTTGCAACTGCACTATCATGTCCAGCAACAATAACCCCGTAGTTTGTATTTTGGTTCGAGGAGCCAGATGTTCCTGGTCCAGAACCTACTGCAGGTAGATTGTTAGACTGATAAACACGGAAACCGTGCAAGTTGTTTAGTACAAGACCGTTTTGGATACCTGATCCACCGAAGTCTGAATTTAGAAGACGTGAATCTTCATCTTTCAATAGTTCGATAAATACAGAATCTAGTACGATCCAGCGATTACGAGAGTCAACATTTTGTTGGTCTAGTAGTCTTGCCATTCTAGCGATTACCTGTAAAGGTGAAGCTGTGGCGGTTGGCTGTGCAGTTGCACCACCAAAACGAGGTACGAGAGGAATAGAATGATCCCCTGCTGAACTTGTTGTGATGTTACCGAAGTCGCCTTTCTTTAGCTTCATGCTAGAAAGTAGTTCGTCTGTACCAGCAGTAGATACTGCTACAGTTCCATTTACAGTTGCGTTAACTGTATCTGCGTCAGAGTGAATTGAAGACTGTTTGAAACCAGCTAGGTATCCAAGAACATCTTGGTCCATTTGGTCAGCTAGTCTATACGCTGCACGATCTGTGGCAAGGTTCATAAAGTCAATGTGACTATGCGCTTCTTCGATGTCGTCGATTTTAAATGCAAAGTAATTTGATTTATCGACAGTAAGTTGAAACTCTTCGTCATCAAGATCCTGCGGTAGTATTGTCGTACCTCTAGTGTACGCTTTTACTGAAACTTCAGGTTCTTTCATTATTTTTACGGTATCGCCTTGGTTTGCGATTTCACCAAAGTAATCATTATTGGTGATCGCATTAGCAACAGCAGACTTGCGGAAAGCAAGTTGTACCTGTTTGCTATATATAATGGGTGAAAAATTACCATTAGGTAGATTTCCGTACCCACTTGCGGTTGAAAAAGCCATTGTAAAATCCTCCGTTAAGATATGGCTATGTGAAATAAACACAACATATCCACTAAAGGGGCCTGTTATTTTCTAGGGTGCAATTTAAGTTTTAGATCCGTCGATCTTGCTATAAACTGGGCCTATACTTAATAGGGTAGTTCTTTGCGGCTTAGTGCTTGGTGAAAAACATATACATTAAATTTATGCAATTCGTGTATATATGTATAGTTATACTTACAATATTACAACTGTCAAGTCTTTTTTGACATATCGTAAGTAAATTTGCCCTCTCGAATAGCTTCCATAATCTCATCGGACCTTCGAGCGTATTCTTTAGGGGACATTCGGTTAACAGCAGACTCACTAAGATACTTTTTAGATTGATCTGCTTCTGGTGTACTGCGAGTTCTAGCGTTTACTGAAGAAGCTGCAGCTTTGTCTGAAGATTGCGTGGTAGGCTTGTTCATGCCTTTATCTTGTTTATATAGATCAATAACACGCGCAACTGATTTAGCGTCATCCATGTTTTCATACAGAGCATCTTTAACCCACTTAGGTTGTTCTTCAGCCCAGTTATGGAACTCATCACCGCTTCGTATCTTCTCAAAGTCTGGGTGTAAGTTAACTAATTCAGCTTCAGCTTTTTCTCTTACTGCGTCGGCGCGGATTTGCTCGAACTCCTTCATGCGTTTTTCTAATGTACTAGAACGCTCTGTAGCTTTTTTATCTGCAATAGATTCGACTATTGCTGCTACATCAGGATGTTGTCTGGACCACGCTTCAACCTCTTCTGTTGACTTAGGTAGTACAAGTTCTTTCTTAGATGCTAACTGAAGTTGTGACTCTAGTTTTTCTAAACGACTCTGTAAGTCTTTTTCTTTTTCGGCGGAGTGCTTTCGCAAGTCACCGTATCTTTTCTTAAAAGTTTTTTCTTCTGCGGTAAGACCTTCATCATCATCTTTAGTTTCAACTTTGTTGAGGGGATGCTCTTCAGTTATATCTTCTTGTGTTTCTACTTCTGGACTACGCCCTGCGTCTTTCATTAGTTGATCTAATTCTTCTTGATCCTGTACTGCACGAGCTATGTTTCTATTGTGGGATGGGGAATCTACCTTAATTGGTATATCTTTTTGGACTGCTACTTCCGACATGAGTTTACTCCTTTATGTTGGGGCCAGCAAATTTACTGGGTAGCCTTATGATTATTATCGAGTGTATATGCGCTTGTCGCTATTTCTTTTTCTTTTTACGTGTAGCTAATCCTCCTTTGTTCATAAATCTTCCCCCTGCTGACGTTATACCTGATTTTTCTTCTTTTTCTTTTTTGTCTTTTTTTGCTTGTTCTACTGCTTTTTCTACGGCTCTGTTTGTTTCTTCTCTTTCTCGATCTATTCTATCTTTTTCTTTTTGTGTCTCCGTTAAATCTGCGCTTAAAACATCATCGTCGTAACTAGGGCTGGTGGGGGCCATATCGTCGGAAGTGTCATCATCTCCAAAAGGAGGCTCTTCCGTAGCAAGAGCCGTATCGCCACTTACATCGTAAGTAGGAATGTAAGGCGTTGTGCCATCATCAGATGTGCTACTGCCGCCAGCTAAGTCTTCTAGCATATCAGCGTCGCTAATTCCTATATTGCTAGGAATAGTTTTCTTTAAGTAATTTGGATCACCTGTCATAATGTCAAGATGTGTTACAACCTTGCCGCCATTATTAATTTTTGCGATTGCCATATTTGCATCTCTATCACCTGCATCTATGTTTACTTGTAGACCGTTAACAAAATCTTTCTGTCCCTTTGTACCCATATCATTTACTTTAGATACATAATCTGACCATCTTTTTTCTTGTGCTTTTGCTCCAAACCCAATCATACCTGGGACACCTGTTATAGCATTATATACTTTAGTCTTAGATATTTCGGCTGCAAATCTAGCTAGTTCTGCTCTAGTCATTACTTCAAAAGGTTTAACAAATGGGTTATTTTCTAATTCAGTGTTTCCTTCGTCTTCTTGAACAACAGGAGTTTGCACAGGAGCAGAAACTTCTGCTGCAACTCCTTCTTCAGTGTAGCCTGGAGGAATGGGGGACATAGGTACGCCACTAACAAATCTAATAAAAAGTCTTAACCCTGCTTCATTAACGAATGTTTTAAATACTGTTGCTGGCATAGTAAACACAGAAGATATGCCTGTAGGATAGTCTGGAGCATCTGAATCTGTCAGACCACCATTATTAAATCCTGAAACCATGCCACCTTCGTTAGCTTCCATGTCGTCGCCTTCTGCTGTATATGTTTGTAAATCATCTAAAGAGAAAGGTAGTTCTTCTTGGCCTTCCATAGGCATAGGTTCTCCACCCATACGACCATCTTCTTCAAGCCCAGCAAGGTCTGTCTTAGCTTTATTTCTAAGATCCTCAAAGAACTTTATGCCATAATATTGTAAGACATCGGCTGGCACAACATACTCACCCTCACTTAATCGAGCAGGTATGTCATCTCTGACTTCTGATGGTAACGCCCCTGGAGGCACTTCATTACCGCTTACAGGATCTCGTCTAGGAGGCTCATCTCCGAATACCATTTCAGTCTGTTCATTTAGTGCCATTAACTTTATCCCTTAAATATTTTAGTTGGCGTAATGCAAGTATTATTCCTTGCGCTCTGTGTATCTCAATAGACGTACTAGCTTGTTCTAAGTTTCGATGAGCAGAAGATATTCTTACATCGAGTTCTTCAAGAAAGGCATCCCACTCTTTTTTGTTATTCACAAAAGTTTTAAGCGACATTACCAGTAAATCCTTCTTCACCTGGGGCTGGAGCCATACCCGTACCTACTTGGCCTCCACCACCGCCTGTTGCATCCATTGCGTCGGCACCAGCTACAGCTTGAGGTGCGCCTCCTGGTGGGGCTGGTGGTCCCATACCTTGTTGTGGTTCAGGTGCTGGTTGTTGGAAGTTCTTCAGTAACTCAGCTTGGATAGCGGCATCCTGTAATGAGTTAGTAACTTTGTCTGGATCTAAGTCCATGCTCTTAGCTATCTCTCTGATGATATAATCCATCTTAGCAAAAGGTGCTAGGGCTGGGTTCTGTACTGTACCTAAGAACTGCATTAGTCTTTGACTACGTACTTCATTCGCCATTAGACTTTCAGTACCACTAGCCTTAACTTCTAAGTCACCTCGTATATCTGGGTCAAAGTCAAACTGCATATTAAACGCAAAGAAAGCCTTACCCATAGGTGAAATTAAATAGTCATCAACATTCTTAACGACAGAACGTATGCTACCATTAGCGGCTGACATCAACATAGATATACCTGATGCAGTACGACCTACACCTGACACACCCGTTTGCCCGTGAGCAAAACTAGGGAAGCCTGTGCTTTCGTCAGCTAACACTCTAGCCTTATCAAACAACTGCATATTCTCCCCAGCAACATTAGGAAACTTAGTGCCAAACAGTGCTTGCCCTGGCGCACCGCCTTGTCTACGGAATACTTTACCTGGATACACTGACATATCCTGTCCTGGCACAAGGTTGGTTTCATCAACCTCGATAATAAGATTACCAGATAGCGCAGCATTATCAATCGCCATACGCATAAAGCCGTTCATTAATGTTTGGGTATCGTCCATGTTTTCGGCAATACCTACACCAAAGAAACTATATGGGTTGTGTTCAAATGGAACAGCGTAATACGGGATACGTGCTGGTTTAAATGGATTTAGAACCATTCTAAGCACTTTACCGTTGCAGCACCAGATGTTGCAGTTCACTTCTGGTAAATCTTTTAACTCGGCAGGAATACTAACACCATTCTCTTCGAGTATGTCTGTGTCAACATAACCCCAAAACTCTAGGACTTCCCATCGCTCCGACGCATTATGTTTAGCATCGTCGTCTTCCATGTTCATTTCCCAGTGCTTCAGCGTGTAGTCAGCACCTGTATCTATTGCTTCTTCAATAGCATCAACCATAAAGTATGGTCTACCTTTTAATCCTCTAAGTTGATTACGAGACATTTTGTGTCTCTCAACTGTATACTCTGCGTCATCCATACTAGCAGCTTCTGGGTCAGGATAGAAGTTCCATACTGATACGTGGTTAGTTGATGGCACAGTTTTAATTAGGGGGTCGTAATTGCCTTCTTCATTCCAATTAGGATATTCTTTATCTATAGCAAACGGGCCTTTCATTACGCCCATGCCTAACAACGCCATTTCAAAAGCCATACTGCGAAGATGTTTAGATGCACCTGACTCAACTAACTGGTCATGTATTTTCTTTTCCATCTTTTTGGCTGCAATCATAGCTGGGTGAAAGGTTACTGTTGTTGCTGTAGTTCCATCACCCTCAATCAACTTATCGCTTACAGGCTCAAGTTTTTCTTTTAAGCCGCCTAAACGATTTTGCAAATCACGGATAGTTTCTCCTGGTTCTAACTTTGTGTCAGGACCAATAATAAATGGTTTAGGGGGTTCATCAGTAAACGCGCTTTTTAGGGCATCTACTCCAGCTTCTGCCGCTGGGTCTATATTAATATGTACTGACTCACTAACGCCATCAGGTAAAACAGTAGGGTCCACAGATAAAGGGAATTTGTTATTACCAAATAGAACATCAATGATTTGCCCGTAAGCAGCCAATGTTTTAGTCTTGGTGACTTTAACAAATACACGAGACTTCTCCGTTTCAGTAAATTGTACATCTGGTCCATACAAACCTCTATAGTTTCGATAGGATCTTAGCCATCGTTCTTCGTCGCCTTCTCTGGCATCTTCTGCTCTTTTAAATCTTTCTGATACAAAAGAAACAACCGCATCCGATGAATCAAAGATTTTATCTTCTGCATCTTGTGCGGCTACTACATCGTCTAACTCAAATGAGAGGTCGTCTATTTCTGCCATAATTAATATCCAAAGCTAGGATCAGCCGCTTGAAAGCCTGATCGTTGTGTTGCTGGGTTGAAGTCCCAAATAGAACTTCGAGGTCGTGTCATAATGCCGTAACGCAAGGCATCATATAAGTGATCTTCTGAATTAGTATCTACATCTTCTGGGTTACGTTTATCTAATGGAATAGCTGGTAGTTGTGCTATTGTGTTTGTACACGTAGACATAAATACAAGTCGTGGTTTTTCTGTGAACTCATCAATTTGTAATCTTCTGTGTAGTTCGTTCTTTCCTGATACCCTAGATCCTTTTGATCTATCGGAGGGTCGCCATCTGCAACCTTTCATATTCATCTGTTCAGCTAGGCTAGGTCCTGTGTCACCTCTGTTGTGCCATAGTGAACTATCAAGAACCCCATACCGTATTGTACCATCTTCTTTCTCTGCGTCAAGTATCATATCAGCTAAATCTGTTGCAGTTACTTTAGAACAATATAGCTCTCTATATATTACTAAAGACTCATCTGGTGCTACAGCTAACCATACAACTCCTGTATGACTTCCGTATCCATAGTCGCACGCTCTAAACTTAGTCCAATTCGTCGGTATCTTATAGGGATCAACTACGTGTATCTTTCTGTTAAACTCAGGAAATGCTGCACCTTCATTAACATCCCAGTTACCTTCAAGTAATTGTTTCCTTGAGTGTTCTGGAAGGGACATAAGCATTGCTTCATAATCGCCGCTTTCAGCTAAGTAAGGATTATCAAACAAACTAGCAGGAATAAACCTACGTTTAAATAATGGTTGTCCTTCTTTACTGTGTCCTTTAGGGAATCTAATTTCTTCCCCTGTCTCTATGTTTGTAGCCCAAAAAGGTTCTCTTAAAGGAGAAGGGTCTATAAACATTTTTTTAACCCATTGATGTCCTATACCACCAGGGTTAGTTGTAGCTCTCATGTACAAACCTAGTTCTGCGGCCTGTGCGCTACGCAAACGAGATCTCATATAATCCCAAGCGTAAGGAGAACCCCATTGTGTTAACTCGTCAAAACCGATCCAATTAAACGCCTGACCTTGATAACGTGTAACATCCATATCTTTGTCGAGATAAGACATCCAAAGTCTACCGCCTCTAGGCGAGATCCACTGGCTCTTCCTCTCAGACCATTTGATACCTGGTACTGCACGAGGGTATAGTTCTTGGCTTTTTTGAATAAGCTCACGGAGTTCCTCAGTTGTGTGTCTGACTAGTAGCCCACTAAAGTTAGGACTGTTTAATCCGTGTAACGGATCAGCTAACATTGCATAAGATTTACCGCCACCTGCGGCTCCACCATACAGAACCTCACGTTCTGATGATGATAAAAATTCTGTTTGTGGTCCAGCGTTAGGCTGAAAAACTATGTCTTGTGCAACTTCTGTGTCAAACGGTGCAGCCATCGGGACTGCAGGAACTGTTTTAGTTTCTTTAGGGCTTGCCGTTGGCGTAGGCCCCAATTCTATTTTTTTCGAGGGTTTCGATCTCTTGTAGCGTTTTTTGGAGACGTTGGGCAAGTCTCCGTTTAATAGTAACTGTTTTCTTACGTCGTCGCTCAATGCTTATTCTTTTCTTTAAACCCATGTGGGAGATGCTTCTCCCTGTTTGTTTTGTTAGCCATTGAGCTACATCTCTTATACTATATTGTTTTAGATGTTGCTTTGCAAGCTCTAGGGCCTCAAGTTCGTGAACTATTGGCTCAAGTAATCTATCATTGTCGGGATTAACTTCGTATCCAAAAGGTATTTGTTTTATTGATACTCTAGCTATTGTATGCCAATTTCTCTCTTGGCCCCTAGGCGGTTTTGGTAATTCCCAATAACCTAAATCATCATCTCTTATTCGTTCTTACCTTCTTTAGCTGGTAATATAAATACGCCACCTCCTGAAGAGTTGACATCTACTCGTTCTACTTTACCTAATCCTGCACGGTCTAGCAAGTCTTTAGCTGCTGACATTTTATCTCTAATGCCTAACTCCGTCGGATCATACAGAGCATTAGTCATAGCCATAGCTGCTTTAGGTGCAGTTCGAGCAAAGTAAGAACGAGTAGCATCAGCTATCTCATCTTTCAATGCTTCGACAACTAACCTTGTTGCTGTACTATCGCTATACCCAGCTAGTTTCTTAGCTGTCACTACATCACCATTAGCTTCATCAAATAATACTTCAAGAAACTTCTGTTGATTTTCTGTTAGTTGTCTAGCCATTATTCTTTCTTCTTCCCTGCCATATAGTTAGGCACTTCTAGCTCTGGCCTTTGCCGCTTTCGTAAGATCTTTAAAGTGAACCACGGTTTTAGAACCTTTAGTATGAGTTTTACCAGAGTGTACGGAACCATCAGGCATTTTATGAGTACCCCCATTGTGCTTTCTCCCATCTTTAAAATAATGTTGTACGCCTTTTGCCATACTATTTCTTACCTTTTTTCTTTACCATACCGCCTTTATTCATATAACCCATTTTGTTACGTACAGTTTTAGGTAGTTTCTTTAGTCCTGCTTGCTTAGGTGTAGGTTTTTTAAGAGCCATATCTTTATCCTTTAGCTTCTAGCTTTTCTATTTGGTGGATTAGATGCGCCAGCTTTAGCCATGCCACCTTTTTTGTAGCCCATAGTTTTTTTAGCCATGCCGCCGCCCATGTAACCCATAGACTTCTTAGCCATACCGCCGCCCATGTAACCCATAGCTTTTTTATCTTTTTTCTTCATACCCATCATTGTGTTAAGCCTTTCCTGCTTTTTTGTTTCGTGCGAACGATCTATTTTTAGATGCTGTTCTCACCCTTAAATTTTTCTTTCTATTATCTAATGGATTGCCGTTCTTATGATCTACGTCTTTACCATCTCCTTTTCTAACTAAACCAGACTTAGTAGCAATACGACGCGCTTTTTTTCGCGCTGCATTTTTAGCTAATTCAATCGGGGTACTTTGAAGTTGGCGTTCTCTTTTATAGTTACGTTTAGCCATTTCTATGTATCTACCTTTGATTTATCGTGATCCCAGTATACGCATTTTGTATCAACTATTGTAAGTTCAGGAAATTTTTGTGTTAAGTATGGTATTCCTACTTCATACATACCTTTATAACAATCCTGCTCAGTATAAAATATAGGACCTCCATATGTAGCACATTCCATATTATACATAGAACACATAAGAACTAATGGTGTAAACATCTCACCATTTTACTTTGTTGGCCCAGTATGCTGCACTCATTTTACCTTTGGCTATGTTCTTACCGTGTCTAGCCTTAAAAGATTTAGCTCTTTTAGTCATTGTGCGGTCACCTGTTTTACCTTGTTGCCCAAAACGTATAGTTTTTATTTTGTCGCCGTCTTTAGCGACAACTACATGAGACTTCTTAGGGTGTGATGGGGTTCGTTTAGCTTTATTAAAACCTGATACACCTGCTCTAGCTAATCTTGGGTCTTTAGCCATGCTTAGTCTCGCATCATCATCGGCATATAGTACATCGGATTTTCTGGTTGTGTCAAGTTATCTATTACTTCTTTTTGCATACCTTTATCGCCTCGTAAATCTTTGTTACCGAAGCGTTCAGACCTGCGATCTGGCTTTTCGTGGTGTCCACTGCCTACACAACGGAAGTCTTTCATATTTTTTGTAGAATAAAACATATTAATTTCCTGCTAATGGGTTAAGTAGAGCTTTTTTAATTTTATCGTCTAGGTTTTGCTCTAAAGTTTCTATTTTTTTGTCTAAACGATCTATTTTTGCGTCCATTCTGACTTCAAAAGCATTAATTATGCCTCTAACGTCCTCAATGTTCTGCCTATTTCGTGCTTCTTGCTTCGACATATCAGCTTCAACTTGCGAAAGCATAGTTTTTACTTCTATATCCTGGGCATCTATGGATGATTCAACATCATCTATGTCTAATTCTATGCGATCTTCTTGTTGATCCATAGATGTCTTAACAGAATCTAGTTTTTCATCAACACGAAGCTCCATTGCGTCCATTAATCCTTCAACGACGACAATGTCATCCCCTAATCGTGTCTCTTGATCGTCTACTGTAGTCTCAACTGCAGCTAAATCGTCTTTCATGCGTTGTTCTTGCTTGTCCATACTCGATTGTATGCTCGTCAAGTCTTCTCGAAGCTCAATTTTTGAGTCGTGGACACTAGCGGAGACATTAGCTACCGACGCTTTGATTGAATTAACTTGTTCTCTGATAACTTCATTGACGAGTAGGTCAGCTTCTTTAAGATTGTTGAACTGCTCACTAATAACAGCTAACTCACCCTCAACCATAAGCATATGATTTTCGATGTGCGACAGATCAGGAGATACAAAGTTAGCTATTTTAGCTTCCATAGAAAGATAACGCTGATATGCCTCGAATCCACCCCAAAGGCCGCCAATTATTGTACCTGCGAGGGGTATAATAAGAAGTAGCTTCGAGCCACCTACCTTAATGCCTTTGTACTCAACCTCTGCCATCAGACTTTCCTATATGCCCTAGTTTTTTTAGATATCGTTTTAGGTTGTTTGCTGAACTGTTTACCCTTTTTAGTATCTTGTCTCTTCTTTCGGGTAGTTGCAGCATACTCACTGCTAGATAAAGATTTAATTGCTCGTTCTGGCAAATACCTTTCACCAGTTTTACTAGAGGGTTTACCACTTTTAGTTCGCCACTTTTGTTTTGTCCAAGATTTAAGACTTCTTTGACTAGGCTTGAGTGCCACTATTTGTATCCTCCACCTGCAGCTTTATATCGTTTAGCTAACATCTGGGCTTTACGAGCAGACCACTGGCCTGCCCGACCACCCTTAGTACCAGATTTTATGCTGCTAAATAATCGTTTACGCATTGTTGGTTTAGTGTAATTACCAGCCTTGTTTACCGTTGATTTCTTTTTAACAGCCATATCTAACTACCTATTTTTATTTGAGATTAATACCGCCAGTGTTTGCTGCTAGACCGTCAACGACATCGTGCAACAAAAATGCTAGTGCTGCTGTAGTTGAAATACAAGTAATTTTAAAACTTGAACCTACAACTGCGTTAGCATCAAAACCTGCAGAATCATTTGCGTCTGCAACTGCTAGGTTGTCACCATCACCTTTGGGTACACAACCAAGAATCTTTTCTGATCCGTTAGTGATAATATCAACATCGTTACCTGCTGTTCCTAACATTACAAATTGATAAGTAGCACCTAAACAATCCGCACAAGCTGGGAGTGATAGAGTTGCTGAAGCATCCATTGCAGGGAATGTTATAACAGACCCTGATTGTGCTGCTGTTAGTGTAGTACCAGAAGTATATGATGCGACTTGGGCGAGTACTTGGACTCGTGGTGTTCCGTCGTCAAATGAAAATGTTGTAGGTATTTTTTCTATACCTTCATATATAGTAGTATTTGCCATGTTTTTTAGTACCTTCCTTAATTGTTATATTGACTGTCTACGAGGGCATCCATCTTCACATTAGAGCCTCCAAACAATATGAATGAAGCGAAATTATTATCGCTTATCTGGGTATCAGGTACAATCAAATCAGAAAAGAATCCTGGTGTATCTTGAATTATCTTCTGGTCATCAAAAAACGTCTTAGAATTTCCTAGTACCTGCATTACAAGGAGGGTCTTGAGTTGGTTAGTAGAATCATACCGTCCTTTGTCCCCCATGTTCTTTACAATTTTACTTCCTGCCTTTTGTTTTTGATCTTGTTTTTGTTGAGCCTTAGTTTGTTTAGGCTCTTCTTTCTTGTCTTCTTTTTTAGCAGCTTCTTGTTTTTCTTCTTTAGGTTCTTCTTTAGCTGCTACTTCAGTTTCTGGTTCTTCTTTAGTTTCGGGTTCTTCTTTTTGCGGCTCTGGCTTTGGTTCTTTTGTTTCTGGCTCAGGAGCTACTTCTTCTTTGGGTTCTTCATCTACGGCAGGTTCCGAAACCACGTCTTCGGGTTTATCTTGTGGTTCTTCCATTTCTGGCGCATTGTCTGGTGCTTCTCCCTCAGATACATTCGTATTTTCAGGGAGGTCAGAATCTGCCATACTGTTATCTGCCACTTCAATGTTCTCAGTGGTCGGAGTATTCGTATCTGGAGGTGGCGGTAAGTCAACATCGGGTAAGTCCATTTCTATTTCTATATCCATCTCGATGTTAGTATCCATCGTAACATCAACATCGAAGTCCATGTCCATGTTTATATCTAGGTCCATGTTCATGTCAATATCCATGTTCACGTCCATCGTCGGCATCTCTAGCTCTAACTCTACGGATTCGTATGAATCGCCGCCTGACATCTCGTCATCAAAGTTAGGTTGTACATCCACGTTGCCATTAGGATCTATATCGAAATCATTATTATCGAATATGTCTTCCGCTATGTCTATTACTTCTTCGTCATATCCTCCAATAGCTATGAATGTTTCTATTGTCGTAATGTGCTGCGTCACAATAGTATTAACGATATTCCACAAAACATTTACGGTTACATCATCAAAGACAGGACCTATAGCTAGGTTTATGTCTCTGCCACCTATCTCAATAATAACTGAAGTAAGATTTCCGCCAAAATCAAAACCTCCAGTATATTCAGCATATCCTGTTGCTACCCCTGCGGCGGATAATAGGTCTGTGCCAGCAAATGCTGAAGTTGTCCCATCTCGTCCTGTAATGTGCATATAGATAGAATCTGCGTCATCTTGCTTATGCACCTTGATCGTATAATTTACTCTGCCGCCTCTGTCAGCCATGTTCAAGTTCTGAACATCAACTGTCTGTATGGATG
>VTLG01014188.1_pt1 | contig 16647 bp, 11 predicted proteins | sample 4694571 | NCBI WGS metagenome assembly VTLG01 (sample SAMN12604809, study PRJNA352737) | marine metagenome | biome: ENVO:00000447; feature: ENVO:00000209|ENVO:00000569|ENVO:01000036; material: ENVO:00002151; isolation source: viral sequences binned using virsorter ...
AACCGCCTCTATGTGGGGTGGTTCGGTGTGCTCATGATCCCTGCACTATTAACAGCAACAACCTGTTTTATAATTGCGTTTATTGCTGCACCTCCCGTTGACATAGACGGGATCAGAGAACCTGTAGCAGGTTCATTATTATATGGAAACAACATTATATCTGGAGCTGTTGTCCCAAGTAGCAATGCTATTGGGATGCACTTCTACCCAATCTGGGAGGCAGCTAACTTAGATGAATGGCTCTATAACGGAGGTCCCTACCAACTTATTGTCTTCCACTTCCTTATTGGCATCTGCGCTTATATGGGACGACAATGGGAACTTAGTTATAGATTAGGAACACGACCTTGGATTTCAGTTGCTTATTCAGCACCAGTCTCAGCTGCCTTTGCAGTCTTCTTGGTATACCCTTTCGGACAAGGAAGTTTCTCTGACGGTATGCCGTTGGGGATCTCAGGAACGTTCAACTTTATGTTTGTCTTTCAAGCGGAACATAATATCCTTATGCATCCTTTCCATATGTTGGGAGTTGCGGGGGTATTTGGTGGGGCTTTGTTCGCTGCTATGCACGGATCATTGGTCACCAGTTCTATCATTAAAGAGACATCAGATATTGAATCCCAAAACTATGGGTATAAATTTGGACAAGAGGAAGAGACTTATAACATCGTCGCAGCTCATGGCTACTTCGGTAGATTAATTTTTCAATATGCGAGCTTTAACAATTCTCGTTCTCTTCATTTCTTTCTTGCTACTTGGCCAGTGGTTTGCATATGGCTCACCTCCATGGGAGTCAGCACTATGGCTTTTAATCTCAACGGGTTTAACTTTAATCAATCTATCCTTGACGCAAACGGTAGGGTAGTTCCTACGTGGGCTGATGTATTGAACAGAGCTAATTTAGGAATGGAAGTAATGCATGAGAGAAACGCACACAACTTTCCTTTGGACTTAGCATAATGTCAGAGATAAGCACAGAAGTAAACGACTTCAAATGGTTACAAAAGAACTTAAAGACAACAGATACTCCAGCAGATAAGATACAAAAACATAAGAAATTTGCAGGAGAGTATCACAAAATACCTAAGAAATAACGGCGGCTCGATAGTCGAAATCAGTAGAAGCCACAGGCAGCTGCGTCCGTTCATCCCTTCGGGGGACGCATGAAACCACATCATGGAACGGGGGTGTGGTACTGGAGAAAACCAATGCAAGTAAAAAAGCAGGTAACACTAAAGTATCGCGGCGTGCCTTACACAAAGACCACTTAACTTTTATTAATGAAAAGATTAGCACTAGCACTCGCCTCCACATTCTTTGCCGCTCCGGCTTTCGCAGGAGTTTACGTGAACGTGGAGAACAACGGCTCTTACGATGGAGCTGATTATACCGGATCTACCACAGACCTACACGTAGGTTATGAAGGTGGAAACGATAGCTTTGGATACTATGTTCAAGGCGGACCAGCAATCGTAGCAACCGATGGTGCTGACGATACCGACAACCAATTGTCAGGTAAGGTCGGTGCAACTGTAGCAGCTACCGAGAAGCTTGACTTCTATGGTGAGCTTGCAGTCCAGACTAATGACGGTGATACCGACAATAGTTGGGCTACTAAAATAGGTACCAAGTATAGCTTCTGATGATACTTCCAGGTACAACTGTTGTTGTAAATGATAGTACATCTATTTATAATGGTTATGAGGGTTTCATTCAAAGAATGGAGCAGGACAAAGCTGCTCTATTAATTGATAGTCACCCTTGGGAGAAGCTAATAACTATCCCACTTAAACATTTAAAAGAAGTATGAAGTATTTAGAATCCCCATGGCTGATACTATTTTTACTCGTGGGGATCTTTTCTTTTATAGAGGGTAGTCATTTACATTATCATTCGAATTGTAAGGCTGACTGCCCATGCTATAATCAACCAAAGGAGTATTAATGGCACACCAAACAGCAGGGATGATGGCTTCGGTCACATCACTTTCACCTGAACCAGAAGCTCATCATGATAGACCTGATGAGCATGAGGATTTAACCCCTAGTGATTCTCAACCACCTGGTGTAGATCAGGAAGTAGATTACAACTCTTTAGAGGAAGCTCTAACAGGTTGAATAGGGAGAGAGGCACCTCAGAGTCGGACCTCTCTTTCATTGGCTTTGGCCCAGTACGCTGGATACCCTTAGCCGTCTAGACGGTGGGAAAGACCACAACAAATGATCAAAACATTACGCGTAAGAAAGTAAACAATACAATCTTTAACAGATAAATGGCTCATCAGAATGCATCTCTGCTGTCTTCACTGACCGCACCAGGTGCTGATAATGCGACCCGCGCAGGTAGTACCTTTACTACCGCTGAGCGTAGGGCGTTATTCCTCAAGCTATTTTCTGGAGAGATGTTCAAAGGGTTCCAACGTAATACAATTGCAAGGGATCTAGTAACCAAGCGTACCCTAAAGAACGGCAAATCATTGCAGTTCATCTTCACGGGTAGGACAAATAGTGAGTACCATACTCCAGGTCAGTCCATACTTGGTAACACGGACAATGCTCCTCCAGTAGCTGAGAAGATCATCCAATGCGATGATTTACTAATCTCTAGTGCATTTGTATATGAACTAGATGAAGTTCTCTCACACTATGACTTACGTGGAGAGATATCAAACAAGATCGGTTATGCTCTAGCTGAGAACTATGACCGTAAGATCTTCCGTAAGATTACACAGGCTGCTCGTAAAGCATCACCTGTAAGTAAGACTAACTTCAAAGAACCAGGCGGAACACAGATCCGTGTTGGTGACGCAGGATCTCCTGCTAAGTCTGAAGCTCTTGAGCCAGATAAGCTCGTGACTGCATTCTATGATGCAGCCGCTGCTCTAGATGAGAAGGGAGTAAGTACTGATGGAAGAGTTGCAGTAATTTCACCACGCCAATACTATGCTCTTATCAAGGGACTAGATGGAAGTGGAATTGGTGCTTATCTTGTTAACCGTGACGAGCAAGGAGATGCCCTACAATCAGGTAAGGGTGTTTACGAGATCGCCGGAATCAAGATCTACAAGTCAATGAACGTTCCACACTTCGGACAGTTCGGTGTTAACTACTCTGAAACTGGCGTAACTTCTCCTGGTAACACAGGTGATTTCGTGGAAGCTTCTATGCAGAACGAGCACAACATCACAGTTAATAACTATGGTGAAGGCTCCAAGTTCAGCAACAGCTGTGGCTTGATCTTCCAGAAAGAAGCTGTTGGTGTTGTTGAAGCAATCGGACCACAAGTACAAGTTACTTCTGGTGATGTTTCAGTGATTTACCAAGGCGATGTAATTCTAGGACGTTTGGCAATGGGCGTAGATACACTCAATCCTGCTTCTGCAGTTGAGCTCTATGCTGGTGTTGCTAATGCATCCGGTGCATCTCTAACCGACTTCTAAATATACACATAAGGAGGGGTTATTACACCCCTCTTTTTTTCTTTATAAAACTTTATGGCTACCACGACAATTGATACCGAGACCGAACTCTCCGCTGTAAATGCAATTTTGGGAGCTATAGGTCAATCACCTGTAACTTCTATAACAGGTAATACCAACCCAGAAGTTGATTTTATATATAACTTATTAAGAGATGCTAATATAGATGTACAGAATGAGGGATGGCATTTTAATACAGAAAGACATGTTAAGTATACACCTGCTACTGTGGGTGGAGTAGAAAAAATAGCAGTAGGTTCAGATATATTAAAGATGGATGTAACAGATGGATGGAGTAAGAGATTATATGATGTCGTAAAGAGAAATGGTTATTTATATGACAAGCTAGATCATACTGATGATTGGTCTGAGTTAACTGATGGTATTGATTTAGATATTACTAGATTAGTTAACTTTGAAGATATGCCTGAAGTATTTAAAAGGTATGTAGTCTTTAAAGCTTCTGCAAGAGCAGCTACCCAGCTTGTAGGTAATCCACAATTAGCAAAACTATTAGCTAGTCAAGAAGCATTAGCTAGAGCTACATGTATAGAGTATGATTGTACTCAAGGAAACCATTCTATGTTTGGATTCCCTGAGAATAGTACCTATACAACTTATCAACCTTGGAGGACGTTAGTACGATAATGGCAGCTGTAGCACAAACTATACCAAGTTATGCAGGTGGTATATCTGAACAACCAGATCAATTAAAATTTCCTGGACAAGTAAGAGATGTTCAGAATGCGATACCTGATGTAACATGGGGATTATATAAAAGACCCGGTAGTAAACGAGTATCCAGTACTCATTCAACTGGTACTTTACAGAATGTACAATCTACAGGATCTTTCTTTCACTATTACCGTGATGAATCAGAAGGATCTTATATAGGTCAAGTAGATGAAGATGGGTTTGTTAGGATGTGGAAAGCATCTGGTACTAATGCAGGTCAAGAAGTAACTGTTGAATATGATACAGCTGGGCAGACTTATAGTTCTGGTGATGCAGATCATACTGCTATAGCTTCAGCTACAGATTTATCACCTATTACAAAGTACCAAGACCCTGCTGAAACTCATTATGCTTATTTAAAACATAAAGGTGTAGGTACAACAGAAAGTATACAAGCCTTAACTATCAACGATACAACATATTTAGTTAATAGAGATAGAGAAGTTAAAACTACAGGAACTGTTTCTAATCCTGCTGATACCCATCGCGCTTTTATCGAACTACAAAGAACTGAGAATGGTAGGCAGTATGGATTTAATATATCTGATAGTAGCGGTACAACACATACTGTAAAAACTGCCACCAGGCTAACTATAGTATCAGATAATTTAGCTGAAGGTTATGGTACAGGACACTGTCCTGCTATAGGTACTCAAGTGTTTAGTGTAACAGCTGGTTCACAAGCTTATTATGCAGAAAAAGGTACCCAACATACTATAGCTACAGGTAGTGTAGATACAACTGATAATGAAATAGATATAAGTTCACATACTTTTAGAAGTGGAGACCATGTATATTATGAAGCTAACGGTGGTACTGTATTAGGTGGTCTATCAGATAATACTGTTTATTATGCTTTCTGTGGTGACGATAGGTCTATGACAGATTCAATCCAACTTGGAACTTCGTATGATAATGTAGTTCAACGTGGTATTGCAAAAGAAAGTGAGAGTGTAATAAACTTAACAGGTACTGGTAATAGTAGTCAAACAGTCTCTATACTACAAACACTTGATGTTAAAAATGCAGCTGGTTCTACAATAACTACTGGTAGAGATAATTTAATATTCCGTATTACTTTACTAGGTCAACAAGGCGGTACACCTAATAGGGGTTATAGTGATAATGATCAGAGATATTGCTGTTCATACAAAAGACAAATAGAATTATTACATGGTGGAGAAGGTTGGGAAGATGGTGATATAATAACTGTTATTTTTAATAATTGTCAAGGTCCAGTATGGATTAAAGTTAAAGTTGTAAAAACTGAAGAACTACCTGTCAGAGTTGGAGGATATGGAGCAGACGGAGCAGTAAGACCTGAGCCTACACCATTCGATGCTGATACAGCTGTAACTGCTGACTCAATTCTTGGTGGTATAAAAACAAATTTACCTAGTGGTATAACTGCAACTATAGTAGGTCCAGGACTTTACTTAACTGCTAGTTCTGCATTCCAAGTACAAGCTGTTGATAATGATTTAGTTAGGGTAATAGGCTCTGATACTAATAATGTCCAGAACTTACCTAACCAATGTAAACATGGTTATGTAGTTAAGATAGCTAATACTAGGATGTCCGATGAAGATGATTATTGGATGAAGTTCGAAGGAGAGAATGGTCAAGATGGACCAGGGTCTTGGATTGAATGTGCTGAACCAGGTATAACTTTAGGATTTAATTCTAAGACAATGCCTCATGTTTTAATTAGGCAAGCCAATGGTAATTTCTTAGTTAAGAAAGGTACATATCAAGACAGATTAGTAGGTGATGATAATACAAATCCTTTACCATCCTTCGCTGATGGTACGTCAAAGATTAATAAGGTATTATTCTTCCGTAATAGATTAGCATTTCTTTCAAGTTCAAACTGTATACTATCTAAAGCTGGTCAATTAGCAACACCTGATTTCTTCGCTGAAACAGCTATAAGTGTGTCGGCAATCGATCCTATAGATATTACTTCTTCATCTAATTTCCCATCTGATTTATTCGATGGCATAGAAATACCAGCTGGATTAGTTTTATTCAGTGCTAATCAACAGTTCTTATTATCATCAGACGATACTGTACTAGATAATGAAACTGCTAAATTGAGAGCAATAAGTACATATAATTATAATACAACTATACCTCCTATATCGTTAGGTACTACCTTAGCTTACATAGATAACTCTGGTAAGTATAGTCGTCTTAATCAGATGTCCTTGGTTCGTAGAGAGGCTGAGCCTACTATAGAAGATATCACTAAACTTGTACCTAGTCTGTTACCAAAAGATATAGATCTCATAACTAATTCTAGAGAAAACCAACTCATATTATTAGGTAAAACTGATTCAGATCTTATTTATGGTCTTAAATATTTTAGAACAGAAAGAGGTGCTAATATAGCTTGGTTTAAATGGAAATTAAATAACCCTATTAAATATCATTTCGTAATAGATGATAATTATTTTTTCCTAGATACTGATAACTTCTTACAGACCTTACAGTTAGTTCAAGAATCAGAAGACGCTAGTCTTACTCAAGATGGTGAGAACTATTTAATACATCTAGATAACTGGACTACTATCTATGGTGGAGTGTATAACTCTACTACAAAAGTAACTACGTTTACAGATGGTAGTAACAGTTGTGAATTTACTTGGCAGGCTAGTGTAACCTCACCTAATGGTAATCTAGTTCTTATTGATACTAATGATACTTCAACAAGAGTAGGTAGATATGCAGAGCTTACTGTTACTAGTGCTGGAGCTACATTTACAGTACCAGGAGATTGGAGTCAAGGTACAGATAGTGCACCATTTCACATAGGTTATCTCTATGATTATCAAGTAGATATACCTAGGATATATGTTACTGAACCCACTGCTCAAGGTACTAGAACTGATGTTAATGCATCTTTAATTGTACATAGACTTAAATTAAATTTTGGTAAGATTGGCTTATATGAAACTACATTAACTAGAGAAGGTAAAGCAGATTATACTGAAGTATATGAATCTTCTACTCTAAATGAATATAATGTATCTGATGCACCTTATTTAGAAGAGAAAATTAAAACCATACCTGTATATGAAAAGAATGAGAATGTAGATATTAGACTTAAATCTGCACACCCAGCACCTGCCACGTTACATTCAATAACATGGGAAGGTGACTATACTCCTAAATATTATCAACGTAGATGAGTAAGTATTTTCACCCAATTACATTGGAGGCTGCTTTGAAGGTAGTCTCCAATCTACGTCCAGAAGACTGGAGAGAAATGGTAGAAGGTCATGGATTCGACCCCATACAATATGCTAAAGAAGTAGCTGAAGATCCATCCTGTGTATGGTGGTTTGAAGTGCCTAACGGCAAGACTGCCGGAATGGCGGGAGTTGGTAAAGATGGACAGATCTGGATGTTATGTACACCAGATATACATGAGTACCCTCTAACATTTGCAAGAGAAGCTAAGAGGTTTGTTGAGAGTAGAACAGAACCTTTACTACATAATATTGTCGATAAGAGAAATATTGTTCATTTAAAATTACTCAGATTTTTGGGCTTTAAATTTTTAAGAGAAATTTCTTTCGGTCCAAATCAATTAACCTTTATAGAATTTTGCCGTGTGCTTAAGAAATGAAAACCAAGCAGCTATGGATGCTGCAAAATATAGAAATGCCGCAGCATTATATAAGTGGGGTAGCGAAAAAGCTATGTACCACAATAAAGAAACTCAGTATATGAGAGGTAGAGATGCTGCAGTCATTGAGTATACAAGAACTACTAGTAATGCACTTGAGAATGCCTTTGCTGTGGCTGGTAGAGGTCGCTTAGCTAAACAACAGTTAACTAAACAATACGTAAAAGATGCTAAATCTAAACTCCACGCAACAACTCATGAAGTTGGATCTAGAGCTGCAGGTAGAAATGCCTACTTAGAACTTTTAAATAAATTTAGTGAAGTTGAATATTCAGTTGAACAAACTTGGTCTAAGGGTCTGGATAAAGCTGAATTAGGTGCACGAAGACAGAGACGTAGTAGAGAGAATAAACTCTATACTGCTTTAGGTGTTCCAAAACAACCTCCAATGCTTGAACCAGTTCCTAGGGGACAGAAGAATTGGATGAAAGCTGCAACAACAGTAGCTGCTCTTGCACTTGCACCAGCTACTGGTGGAGCTAGTCTTTCAGCACTAGGTATTGGTGGACTAGGTAAGGGCGAAGGCCAGTACGATCTCTTTCCCGGGTAATAAATTATGACATCATCATTTCAACCTCCACAACCTTATATACCAGATATAAGTAAATTCGATTGGGAAGAACCTTCTGATCTTACAAAATCATTAGAAGAAAATTCTAAATCTAATATTGCTGATTTTACTAGATACATTCAAGGTAGAATTCAGACAAGTAATGCGATGCATAAACTTGCTGAAGAAAAAAATAAAGATCTAATAAAACTTACAGCTACAGGCATAAAAGTTGCCCAGTACTTAAAAGAAAGAAAAGAAGAATCTGAGTTTGCGTCTGACTATTGGGGACTAGAAGAAGAAGGTACTGCTAAGGCTTTAGAAAGAGAGAAAGAGTTATTAGACAATGATATTGTTCAAACGTTAACACAACGAACTAGAGATGATCAAACAAGTCAAGTACATGAATCAATAGTAGAGAATGGACGTCCAAGTCCTGATTTAGAAGAACTGCTTTTCCAAAGAGCAGACATGGGTAATAAAAGTAAAAGGTATATTGGTTATAACTTAGCTACTCAAATACCACGTATTTATAACATCTCTAATACTGAGATGCGATATCTTAATGGAAGGGGTGAATGGATCACACGTACATTATCTGGTGATCAAGCTGATTTTGAACAAGGTCTGAAAGAGACTCGCATGCTAATATACCGAGAAGCTAAAAGAGCTGGACTAAGTGATAATGATATTAAGCATTATTTAACAAAAGCTGTAATGGGTCATGAGAAAACATTACGTACTACATATGTTAATGCTAGACGGATTGCTTTAGATACTGCTAGGGAGAATGAAGAAAAAGAATTCTTTATTAACGATATCACTGCTCATACAAAAACAGTTAATGATAAAACTGATCAAGTAATAGGTGAACACCCAGCACTAGCCAGTTATATTGCTCGCAATAAAGGTAAGTATATTTTACCTAGCGGTAAATATGATATGGCTAGTTTAAGAAAAGATTATGTAGATAAATTAGTTGAATATAGGAGTGATGGACTAATAACCCAACCAGACCTTGAATCAATTTTAAACTCTTATCCAAATGTTGCTGGTAATTTAGAATCTAAAAAGCCTAAACGTTGGAGGGAAATGTTTCCTAAGGAAGCCAATCTTCTAATAAATACTAATAATGCAGCTGCTGATAACGATTTAAAAAATAAAGAACTTGAGAAAAAAGCTGAAGGTATTCAATGGTATTTGAAGTGGAGAGATGGTCTTGGTAATAAACCAGCAACTACTCAACAAGTAATTACTGCTATGTCGGATGCTCAGAATGACATAGGATTTATTCCTGAAGAGCTTAAAAAGCATGAAACTCAGAATGATCAAGATAGCACTATAGCTTATGCAAAGTTCTTATATGACTGGAGTAAGAATCCTCTCAGAGTTTTAACTGTACATGATACTCAAGGTATAGAAGGTGACGACCTAAAAAACGCTTTGAATATTGTTAGAGTAAGTCAACAAAATGCTGCTAGTAATGATCCCTATGGGCAGAAGGATCTTTTCCTTACTGGAGCAGTAGGACAATATCTAGATAAAACACTAGGTGAAAGAGTTACTTGGGATCTTAGAACTACCACTTTAATGGAAAATACTGAAAATATATATAATAAGGAATACGCATACCAGTTAGGAGGAGGCCAAACACCTGGTGCAGCTAGAACTGCAGCAGAAAAAGCAGTTGAAAACGCACTTGAAAAGCCAAGGGAAAGTAGAGTAGATGTACGGTTTAGTGAACCACTTGATCCATCTAGAACAATAGCACTACAAACAACCCTAGCTGCTATTGAGAAAGATCCAAATATAGTAGATTCTACAGAGCCTATGCCTGGTGAAAAAGCAGCTATACTAGAAGCTACTAAGTGGTATAAAAATGGTGGTCCTCCTCCACAGTACTATAAACTACTTGCTGAAAAAAGTGATAATGATGATTGGAACTGGAAAACATTAATGGATCATAGATACAAATTAGTAACTGATAATGATGTCGATCTAACTCAGTTAGAAAAAGATGTATTAGAACTAAAGAAAGACGCAATTAAACAATTAAATAATAAACCTGATCCTAGTAAAACCTTACGGGTATCATCATCTGATATAAAAGCTGAACAAGCATTTTTAAATAGTTCTCAAGTGAATAAAGATAAAGGAGGGTACGATTATATAAGTACTGGGGATAAGGATGAACCTGTAGAATTAGATAAACCTCTTACTACTCATACTATAAGAGAAGTACTCGAATATATTGCAGACGGGGAATACCGTAATTTCGGTATGTATAATGTTAGTGCATATGATTTAACCGCTGCTTTAATGGGAATGTCATTTAATTTAGAAGATCCTTTTGATCAAAAATTTCAAGATAAATTAATGAGATCTATACAGAGATCTAAATCTAATAAGTTATCTTCTTATCGAGGAATTGACAGTGATTGGAATGCTTTAGTTAACATTGATGATGAAACTATGCTGTCCTTTCAAAAGCTTGGGAATAACGATCCCTTCAACCAACCAAATATGCTAAATCAAGATGCAGCTATGGCTGTAGTTGACATGTTAGCTGTTTAAATAATTTACTAAGGTAATACAATGGGAGATGAACCTACTCTAGAGTTTGATACTGAGAAAGTACGAGAAGGACTTAATTATTTAAATGAGTATCTAGAGACACAAAAGAATAGTCAAGAAGCTGAATCTATTCAAACTGAAAAGGAACAAACCACAGAAAGCAAAGCTGCAGCAGTAGCAGAAGATCCTAGAAATGCTGATAAGTGGGGTGCTAAGGCACTATTAAAAGAAGGACAATCTATTCTTTCTGGAGGTCTACAAGACACTGCTTCCTCTATAGCTACATTTCCAGAGCGTACTGTAGATGCATTATCTGGAGAAATGCAGCGAGAGAGAGAAGAGAAAGGTTATTATAGACCTGAGTTTCACCCATTCACTGACTATGATAACCCTATCATAACTAAAACATGGTGGGGTAAATTACTTAGAGGTACAGTTCACTTTGGTTCATTAGCAGCGGCTATTATACCTGCTGCTAAAGTAACAGCTGCAAGAACAGGAATAAGTATAGCTGCATTAGGTACAAATAGTTTACTTAGAGCATCTGCTGTAGGTGCAGCATCTGACCTTATATCTAAGGAATCAGATGGGCATAACGCATTAGGAGCATTAAAGAAACACTACAGTTGGATAGATACTCCTTTAGCAACTAAGGATACAGATCATCCTATATGGATGAAGTTTAAAAATATTGTAGAAGGTATGGGTATTGGTGTACTATTTGATAGTGCTTCAATGTTACTAGGTAAAGGCTCTAAAGGAGTAACAGATAAAATTGCAGCTAGGAATGATAATGCTAAACAGCAAACTGTGGAAGCTGGGTTAGCACAGATACGAAGAGCTGAACGAGGATTCCGTGCTGATAAAAACTCACCAATAGCAGCAGCTCATCAAGGAGCTCATATCTCACAACAACCTGTAGATGAAGCTTTAGATACTTTAACTACATCTAGAACTGAGTGGGGAGCTGATGATGGATCAGCTGGTTCTGTTACTACACCTGTACAACGGGAACGAATAGCTAGAGAAGCTGGAGTAAGTGAAGAAGTTGTCGAAGATGTACTTGGAAGATTATGGACCAAAGAAAAGTTTTCTGGTAAAATGGCAGCTGTTAAAGCTGGCAGGATGTCAATGGTAGAAGCTTTTGGTGAATCGGTTCTAATGCACCAACGTATCACTACTGGAAGAAATGCTGCAGATATGTCAGCTGATGAATATTTAAAGGAACTTATAGATTCTCAGAAGGACGTTGTAGATGGAGCAGAGATACTTACTAGTGGTAATGTTGTAGCAACAGATTTAGTTGTCGGTACTTTGTTACAACAACTTAGAGATACAGGTATTGCTGCTAGAGAAATATCAAGTTTAGTAGATATTAGTGACATTGATGGTCCAGCCAAACAGATATCAGATACATTATTATCTGCATTAACCTTAACTAAAACTGCAAGAGCTTGGAAAGGTTTATCACTTAAACATTTAGATTTACCACAAAGAAGAGCAGCTGTGAATGAGGCTGTTTCTAAAGATATGGTAGATACTAAAGAAGCTATAATGACAATGTTAAAAATAGCTAAAGATGAACCATCTAATGATTTATTAAATGCAGTATTTGAAGCATTTTCCTCGATGAAAGAAGTCTATAGTATGGATGACTTTGATCAGTGGGCTAGGAAAATGATTAAAGGTGGAGAGTTAAATAAATTTGATAGAACTGGTGCAGCAATTAGAGAACTAGAAGGTGTTATGATACATAGCATTCTAAGCGGTCCTAAGACTCCTGTAAGAGCTATGATGGGTACAAGTACCGCAACCTTCCTTAGACCTTTCTCAACCGCCTTAGGGGCTACTCTGAAGCTACCTTTCACAGGTGACACAGCTACAGTGAAATCAAGTTTAGCGTCATTAAATGCGATGATGCAAGCTATACCTGAATCATTTGAGTTATTTAAAACAAGACTTAACTCTTACTGGAGTGGTGATATATCGACTATAAAATCACGTTATACTGAATATACTAGAGATGATAGTAACTGGGAAATATTAAGACGTTGGGCAGAAGATAGTGGTAGAGCTACAACTGGTGATAGAGCAGCCTTTGCTTTAGCTAACATGGCTAGAAGCTTAAACAATAACAGTTTCTTTACTTACTCAACTAAGCTAATGGCAGCAACTGATGATGCCTTTGGTTATATTTTAGGTAGAGCTAAAATGAGAGAAAAGGCTATGCGTTCTGCATTAGACCTTCAAGGTTCAGGTAGGCTTCCTGAAATTAATCCAGAAGTAATAAGGAAATATGAAGATGATTTCTATTCCCAAGTATTTGATGGAGATGGCAATATATTAGATGAAGCTACAAAATTTGCTCGTAAGGAAGTAACATTAACTAATGAACTACAAGGCTTTGCTAAAGGATTAAATGACGTATTTACTGCTACACCATGGGCAAAACCTTTCTTTCTGTTTGCACGAACTGGTGTTAATGGTCTTAGTTTAACTGCTAAACATACTCCTGGATTTAACTTTTTAGTTAAAGAGTTTAACGATATAGCATTTGCTCAACCTACTAACTTACAAAGCGTAGCCAAATATGGAATTACTTCTGCTGAAGAACTAGCTAATGCTAAGGCATTGCAAACTGGTAGATTAGCAATTGGTTCAGCTTTAATAAGCTTAGCGTCTTGGTCATGGATGAGTGGTAATCTAACAGGTAATGGTCCTACAGATAGACAGAAACGTCAGTTATGGTTAGATTTAGGTTATAAGCCAAGAAGTATAACAGTAGGAGATGTCTCTTTTACTTATGATTCTATCGAACCATTTAATCAAATCTTTTCTATTGTTGCTGATGTAGGAGACCATAGCCAATTAATGGGTGAAGAGTGGACAGAAAAACAACTTCTTAAAACTGCTTTAGTTGTAGGACAAGGTATTGCAAGTAAATCATATCTAGCTGGTATGCAGCAATTTGTAGATTTACTTGGTGGTAGACCTGGACAAGCTGAAAGAATAGTTGCAGGGTTACTTAATAATACAATACCATTCGCAGCATTAAGGAATGATTTTGGTAAATTAATAAATCCTTATACTAAAGAATTAGGATCTGGTATAAATCAAGCTATTCGTAATAGAAATCAATCAAGTGAATTATTAACTGGGCAGCCATTACCTATTAAGTATGACATTCTTAATGGTAAACCAATTAAAGATTATGATTTCCTTACTAGAGCTTGGAATACATTCAGTCCTATCCAATTTAATTTAACAGAAGGTATAGGTAGAGATTTTGTATTTCGCTCTGGATATGATATGCGTACTTCTGTTTATAGTACACCAGGTGGTTTAACTAGTGGTGCTGATTTAACTGATGAACCTGAAATTAGATCTAAGTTCCAACAAGCAATAGGAGCTACTGGATTAGAACGTAAGCTTGATAAATTAGCACAGAATCCTAAAGCAATTGAATCACTAGCTCTAATGGAAAAAGATATTAGAGATGGTAATAGAAGTAAATATAATGCTATGGATTACTGGCATAATATCATGATAGATAAGTTATTTCAAGAAGCTAGGCTTTTAGGATGGACTAGTATTAGTGATGATCCTGACATACAAACTGTCGTTGAAGCACAGAAAGCAGCTAAACTATTACGTAAACGAAAGAAACGTGAAACTTCTTATTTAAGAGAAGTGCAACCCTTACTAAACATGTATAAATAACAATGGCAGCTTTTAAACAATACACAGCAAGTGGGGGTGCCTCAGAGGCGTTTTCTATTAAAACTTTCACTTCTGATGAAATATATGTAAGAGTAGATGGTGTACTAAAGAGTGCTGGTACTCACTACAACATAACTAATTATACCACTAATGGAGGTACAGTTACTTGGACAGCAGGTAATGCACCTTCTAGTGGTACTGTACGTATTTATCGTATAACAGACTTAGATCCTGCCCAGGCTACTTATACAGCAGGTTCTGCTGTTAAAGCTTTAGATTTAAATAATAACCAAGCTCAGGTATTACGTGCACTCGAAGAAACAACTCATCAACCTACTCTTTTATTACAGACTTGGGATGTTGAAGCTGATGCTATCACTACAACTGAGATAAAAGATAACACTATTGTTGATGGTAATATTAGCACAACTGCAGAAATACAAGTTAGTAAACTAAAAGATGGCTTTGCAAGACAACTATTACAAACAGCATCCAATGGGTCTGATGTCGAATGGACAAATAGTATAGATGTACCAGGAAATTTAGACGTTACTGGATATACAGATTTAGACGGTACTTTAAATGTAGACGGAACTGCAACATTAGCAACAGTTGATATCAATGGTGGAGCTATAGATGGTGTAACTATCGGGGCAAACTCTGCTGCAGCTGCAACCTTTACAACTGTAAATGCATCTGGAACTATAACTGGTAATGTTACAGGTAATACTACTGGTAACGTTACAGGAAATGCTGATACAGCAACAGATTTAGCAGCAGCAGCGAAGATTACTAATAGTGAACAGGCATCACATACTGCAAATGACACAACATACTATACAACATCAGCTTCTGATGCTAGATATTACAATATAGGTAGTACAGAAGAGATAGTTTCTAGTGAAACATGGGTATCTGATGATACTTCTATAGCTACAACTAAAGCTGTAGATAATAGAGTTATTAATTTAGTGGATGAAGTTGGTGGTTTTGTACCACTTACTGATGAATCAGACTTCCCTGCTACTAACCCTGACATAAACAGTGCAGCTGGTACTGTAGTTTCTGTAGGTACATTAACTACCTCATATACACCTAGTGGTGGTACAGTAACAATACCAGCATCTACATTAGACAACTTATCCAATGATTTAACTATAACTGGATGTGGATCAACTGTATTAGCAGCTGGTTTTGGTGTCTTAGTAGAGACAAAAGCATTAAGTGATACAGCTTATGCGGCTAATCCTTCTTATACTTTCCATAGACTTACCCCTAAATCTTCTGAAGTAACTACGGTTGCTGGAATATCTAGTAATGTAACTACTGTAGCTGGAATATCAAGTAATGTAACTACGGTTGCAGGTATAGCAGCTAATGTAACTACTGTTGCAGGTAACAATTCTAATGTAACAACAGTAGCTGGTAAGATAAGTGATGTAGAAACAGTCTCAGATAATATCTCTGCTGTAGAAAACTTCGCAGATCTCTATCAAATACATAATTTCGGCACTGCACCTACTACAGATGGTGGTGGAAATGCAGTTGCTGAAGGTGATTTAGCGTATGATAGTACAGCTAATCAACTTAAAGTATATACAGGTAGTGCTTGGGAAGCTGGAGTATCTAATAATACTAATACTACATATACCCATACCTGGCAAGACTCTAGCGATGATGCAATCCTACGATTGACAGCTGGTGGGTCTGGTAGTGGTAATGATGATTTAACAATCGTTGCTGGGAGTAATATAACCTTAACTCCAAGTGGAGATAACTTAACAATAGCTGCAACTGATACTAATACAACTTATACAGTTGGGGATGGTGGATTAACTCAGAACAACTTTACTAATACTCTAAAGACTAAACTAGATGGTATAGAAGCTTCAGCTGATG
>VTLG01002851.1_pt1 | contig 16646 bp, 26 predicted proteins | sample 4694571 | NCBI WGS metagenome assembly VTLG01 (sample SAMN12604809, study PRJNA352737) | marine metagenome | biome: ENVO:00000447; feature: ENVO:00000209|ENVO:00000569|ENVO:01000036; material: ENVO:00002151; isolation source: viral sequences binned using virsorter ...
GAGCAGTTGTTTCGTCAGGCATAAAAACCCACAGGGTTATAAAGGCAGTTTAACAATATCCTTTTTTCTTGCCTTTGCCCTTTTTTTTCTTTTTAGTCATAACCGTAATGTTTTTTTAAATATAAGCTAAAGCTTCTAATTCTTCATCAGAAACTTCTCCCCTTTTAACCATTGATTTTGCTTGTCTGAATAATTTTGCAGCTTCTTTATCATTTCCTTCCCAATTAGCCTGTTTTCTTTTTTGCATAACAGTAATAAATTTTGAATTTGTAATTAGTTCTGTCATTAGATTCCCTCATAGAGCATTTCTAGAAATTTTAGTGCCTTAGCATCTGATATTCCCGGTAAATTATCAGTTCGTTCCCTAATGTTTCTTGACATTAATTCCGGCCCGTCTAACTCTTTTTGTAATAAACTTCTTACTTTTTTCCTGTTTGAAATAAATTTTTTATACGCTGAATCTTTTGTCTTTAAAAAACCCGGTGGGCCAATAACTTCAAGCGATTCAATAAATATTTTTGACTGCCAATCACCACCAAAAGTTTTCATTCCATCTCTAATTGTTGCCATAGTGCCGCCCACTTGAGCAAATTCCCCACGTCCTCCAATACCTGTCCCCATTGCTTCAATTAATGCTGCTTTAGGATCATTTTTTGCTAAACCAAAATCAATTGCCATTCCTTTCTTGGTCTTTTTATCGTAGAAAAAATTAAATCCGTGCATATCGTTATGAGCAATACCTTTTAAGTGAATTATTTTTCTTGCTCCAAGATAAGAATCCATCATTCCTGTGACATCATCTAGCGTTGTCCCGTCATTTAACAATTCTTTTAAAACTGGTTTACCTTTAGCCCTTCCCATTGTTAAGTATCCCGACTTGATCGTGACCTTTGAAGTCGTAGATATTGCCGCCTGCCTTTCTATCGTTTTAAACCCGTAATAAGCAGGAGAAACACCCGTATCATTTAGCTTTTTAAGAATTGCAGGCTCCGTTTCTGCGATGCGACCTTGCTTAACGACAACGCCTCCTGCCCTGCTAGATACAAGTTTTGCTTCTCCATAAGCACCCTTTCCAAGGCTTTTAGAGCTTGCTTTCTTAAAGGCTTTATCAGGATTAGCAACAGTTTTCTTTATAACATCAGGCACTTCAGGCTTTGGAGGCTTAAAGGCCGGAGGCTTTCCATAAGTTGCCTGTAATTGCTTTAGCGTTTTTTCTGAGCCGTCCTTTTTAATTATTTTTCTTAAAGCAGATTGTGGCCCACCTTTTTGTTTTGACAGCTTTGTAAAGTATTGCGTTTTCCATTTGCCAAAGACCTTTTCTTGAACGCTTAAAGGCTGCTTCGCTAACCAATCAGCATAAGTTGTGTCACCCGGTACCATTCCGCTTTCTGATGGCCTTTGACCTTTTGCTATATCATCAAAATCAAAGCCTTCTTTTTTTAGCCCTTCATAATCAATAACAGGAACGGTAGTTGAACGACAATTAAAATGCTGAGGAGGCGTTGGACCTTTTCCATAAGCAAAAGTTTGTCCATCCAGCCGACCACATATTGCAGAAGTTCGAGAATCTAAAGTCGCAACATATTCATATTTTTTAGTTATATCCTCATTAGCGTTATATACCCCTTGTGCTGCTGCATTTGAAACCTGATTAACGCTTGTCCTTACTATTGTCATCACTTGATGGTTTGCCATCCTTGTCATCGCACCGCCTTGCTCTGCTATTTGCCTAACGGAGCCTGCCTGCCCAAAATTCAATCGACCTTTTAATTTCCTAGCTATTTGTTGAGTCGTTTCTCCAGCTAATAAGCCACTTCGAACAGTCTTAGTAAAAAGATCAGCTTGAGAGGAAGCTAATCCTCTAAAAGCTTTTTCTACTGTCATGCCATTAGGCAAAGTTATTACTGATCCCCTTTGAGCCGTCAAATTATAAAGGGGGCTTCCTCCTTGTAGGACGGAATCTTCCAGTTCCCTCGGCAAAGCAAAAACATTAATCTTTGTCGGGTCTGTTGTGACAACGGATTTGGCGAATTTAGGACTAACCTCAACCGTCCTAACTCTGACATCGCCTTTTGGCCCTGATGGCACAACCTTTTTTAATTCCTCGGCTACAAACTCGCTTTGCAATAGGGCCAACCCCTGCAATTCATCAGTCATAAAAGCTGAACTATCAACAGTCCAATTTGCAAGGCTTTCTTTTAATTGGGCCAATAAAGACCTCAACCTTTTTGCTGTTTGAGGTGCCGTTAATTCATCAATTGAACGCAAACGCTCAACTGTATTTAAAACAATATCGTTATATGAAACGACAATTTTTTTAGCGACGCTATTGCTATACCGATTTAGGTCAATAGCGTTCCGATAGAAGGCTTCTGGGGTGCTCATTCATTATGCTGCTATTTTTCCTTCGTCTTCTGGCTCGGCTGATTCTTCTGGCATTGTTTTCCTAGCCTTTATTTCTGGTTGATCCATTTCAATTAAACCAGCTTTTTCTGTTGATTCAATTTCTTCTTCTATATCAAAGTCATCCCCTAATACCTCCCCTTCATGCAACAGTTTCAACAAGGTTTCTTGAGTGATTTCGTTTTGGGCTCTAATTTGTAATAAGGCGTTTATTTCTTGAGGGTCAAGTCTTGACGCTAAGAAATCTCTATTAATAAAACAGCTACCAGCCTCGTTGCTGCCTAAATAATTTGCATGAAACAAAAGGCAATTGTCAATCATGTCCTGCATCTGTTGGGCTACGACTTGCATCGTGCTATCTCCCTGAGATCGGTCTATTCGTTTTGCTTCTGCTGTCTCTGCGGATAGTTTTTGTCCTAGCACCGCTGCTAAACCAAGCTCATTAATCTGTCGGGCTATTTCTTCAAGCCTTGCAGATTGAGCATTGTAGCTGGTTCCTTTGCTTTCAATATATTCGGCTCGACCTTCAGCAGGAAAAGCAATTGCTTCTCCAGGTCCAGCACTTACTTCCTCGCTGCTTTGAGGAAAGCCAAAGAAAGCAAGCATTGGCACCGCCGATATATGTAATTGATTATCAAGGTCAGAGGCTATTTGATATGACTTAAGATTTAGCTCGGCGATGTCTTCCATTGGAGGCCGAGATTCCATAATGTTGACCCTATTGGCATAAGCAATTGAGAAAGGTATTTCATCTAAGCTTGTTGTTCCTGATTCTGCTAATTGATATTCGCCTTGCTTGTCCTTTTTATGAACTTCAAAAGTACCGGGTGTTAAAAGTCGGACTTGCTCAACAGCTTTTTCACCATAATCGCCATCAGGCTCAAAGACCTTTTCAAGCAATCGAAGCTGGACTAATTTTTGCTTACCATCAACTAATTCAGTCCGCCAACCTAATATTTCTCTGGGCGTATAAGTGACCCAATAAGGCCGACCATTCTCACCAGCAGCAGGGGCATCAACTAAAACACCAACATGACCGTAACGAATCATTTTTCGTGCGGTTTCGTATGTCCAGACGTTTAAATCATTTCCTTGCAGATCGACATCAAATAATTGCTCTCTAATTAAATCAGCGACATCATTTAGCCTTACAGGTTTACGAGTAAGCATCCCTGCCAGCATGCGTTCAAGCCTTTGGTAATAAGGGGGGCAAACTGAACGGGCTAATCTATTGTCATAGCTTTCATCTAATTCTCTGGGTTCTTGTGGGAGGTAGCGTCTATGTTTAGAACGCATTTCAAAAGTGCCGCCCATTAAATCTTCAATCAAGATCCAATGAGGCTCCTGTGCTAACCACGCAGTATTAGGGTCATTAATGTCTGCATCCTTAACGGCAGTTTTTTCTCGGTTGTAATAGTTGTAGCCGCTATACACGATGAACCCTCATTTTTTAATTAGTTTAGTTTATTCTTTTTATAGATAATTGATTTTGCTTGGTCCAAAGTTAGGTCTTTTTCCAGTTTTGAGATACGACTTCATCTGCTTATCTGTCATTCTTCTTATTGATTTTTTTATAGCTGCTGAATAATCTTTCTGTGTTGTTTGTTTTTGTAATTGGAAATTAGAGACAATTCTTCTAGATGTCGCTGATGTTTGTTGTCTATAAGCTGGTCCATCTTGCAAGCCTAGTCGACTATGTTTTCTCACTAACTCTTGTTTTTTAGCGTCCGTTTTAGGAGTTGTGCCTCCTCCACTTGCCCCAGACCTTGCCCTTCTTCTTTTATTGCGGGTGCTTCCTGCTCCACCATGAGCGTGAACTTCTCCGGCTGGTAATGCCTTAAATAAAAAACTAAGAAAAGAATTGAACATTGTCTTTGAGCTTTTCAATACACTCTAATGCCTGTACCACGACCTGCCCGAGCAAATAACGGATTAAATTCACGCCAAACTAAATACCCCAACGCATCATTGACATGGTCATACCCTGATTCCTTGTCAGGATCACCATTCTCATTATAAGACTGCAATTCAATACACTCGATTAAGCGTCTGCAACAGGAAGCAATCTCCAATCGTACTTTTCCTTGTCCGTTCTCAAGAAGAGCTTGGACAGCCGAGATTCGATCTCTAACTGGTGGGTTCGCTTTCGGGCTTTGATTTGAGAATCCATAACTTTCGAGTATGGATATATCTGTTTGTGCTGCATTGGTTGAACGGTTCCCTCCTGACGAGTCAGGGTAAACAAATATCCTTCGTTGAGGATAGCGGCGAATGACTTCTTTGGCTAAAGCATCTGTATCATGAGCTTTAATTATTTCGTCAATTATTGTTAGTTTTTCACCTATTTTTACCCCTATAACCGCAGACATATTCCCGACGTTAAAGTCAATCCCAATCCTTAATGGCTCTTCATCAAAAGAAAAAGGTCCATTAACAACATGTAAAGATCTTTTGAAACGATCATAAATCTGACCCGTTGTTAAATTAGTAAATTCCCCGTTTAAATATGCTTGTAAAAGGCTGCTGTCATAGTTGGCCTCAAGCCTTGAAATAAAGTCGGAAGGCAAATGAGGATTATCAACTGTCTTCATTTTTATTAAGCGGCGGTCCTCTCTTTTTTGGGCTTCATCGCTTCCGAATGTTTGCCACATCCACCTAAAGCCTTCAGGCGTTGATGCTGCTCCAAACTGCCTAACATTGCCTGACCTAAGACGACCAAGAATTTTAGGAAAGGCTCTTGATGCAATCGTTGGCGTAACCGTATCTATTTCATCAGCTAAAACAAAAGCCAAGTTCAAACCAATAATCCTTGACCAGTTCTCAAAGGATCGACAAAGGATTTTGGTGTCACCCTTTGGCAAATGCAAAACATATTCAGGCAAAGGGGATGCTCTAAAAGTGTAAGGAATTTCATAATCCTCTAAAAAAGTCTCGAAGTCCGTCTGCCAAATATCACGAATTAAAGGTCCAGTTGGCTCCATGACGCATCCCGTAAAGCCTTGGTTAAGGCATGCCAAATTGACCGTCTTAGCACAAAGCGACCTTGTCTTTCCGGCTCCATAACCAGCCGATAAGCCTAATATTTCAGTAGAAGAATCATCAACAAAATCAAGCTGACCAGGATGAAGATCTGACTTTATCTTTTGTAATAAATTATCGACATCTAAATCATCGCCCCCTGCTGCCTGATAGCAAACCTTTCCTTCTTTAGCAGTATCTAAAAAACTCACGAGCAAAGGGAAGCTAATTTTGCTGCTGTATTTATTGCACCCAAGGCGATGTGATATTGGCCCGACCTTCTGGCTTCCATTTGTAAGGTGCTGCATTGGGCCAACAAGTCGGCGATCATCTGGGGTCGCTCTATATCCCAATCAGCCCTTATTTGAGCTCTAGCCTTGTTTAGATAGCTATCTACAGTCCTTTCCTTCACCCCCCAGTTCTCGGCGGCGTACCGCACGCAATCTGACCGCCTACCACCAGTCGCAATGATGCGAGCAAGGCGAGCGACCCTTAATTCTATTTCTGCTTTTGTGGATTCTTTAGCTGCCACTTATTTATTAATTTGTTTATAGGGTAGTAGAAACGTCGTCAAACTCTAAACTTTCAGGGTTTTTAAATTCACAGGTGCCACATTTTTCGGTTGCTTTTTTGGGATCACCTTTGACGAAGACAAGTACATTTTGGTGGGTTTTGCCTAGCTTTCTTGATGTTTCAAAAGGCCGTCCGCATCTAATAGCAAGGGTGCCAATCGCTGTAATTAAAATTGCTTCATTGTAATAATCAAGACCCGCTTCTATAAAAGCATTGATTGTATCGCCCACGAAATTACGGTAAATGCCTTTTTTGTCACGCACTTCACCAACGACAAAGCAGGCAAAAGAATTGTCTTTTAAGAGGGTGCAGGCTTTAACGATTATTTCTTTATAAGCAGCGACAAAGTCTTCGTAAGAAAGGGTTGAAATGTCCCTTTCATCATCGCTGTAAACTTCGAGGTCAGCATAGGGAGGGCAACTAAAAATCATGTCAGCATTAAAGCCGTCGCAAATTTGATGAATATCTCTGCTGTCGCCTACATGCCAAGAAGGTTTATTTTGGGTGCAAATATCTTCCGCTTGTCTTTCATTTGCTTCTACTTGTTCTGGCCTTAGATCAACGCCTATATAATCCCGACCTGTTTTTGAAGCGACAATACCTCGAACAGAACCACCAGCAAAAGGATCAATGATTGTGCCGCCAACTGGACTGAACCATGTATAAGCAAGCTCAGCGAGAACAGGGTCAAAGATTGAGGTGCCTGTTGCCACTTGTGAACCTTTAGCAAGAAATTCTTGAGCTATTTCTTCATCGGTCATTCCTTGGTCTTTTTTTGTGTAGTACTGAGGAACAGCAGAAACCATTGTTGATCCTATTGACTTGATATTTGTATTTTCTAAGGTCTTTTTGAGAGTTCTTAAGGCTTCGTCAGGCTGAAGAATTGTGTCTGACATTTTTAAAAGATTACCTTCCCTACCAATATCGGACTGAATGCCTAAAGCAATCCAAGCTCTTTTTCTTTCTTGCCACCAACCTTCACGAGCATTAAGAACGGAAAAGGGAACGACGCCAAAAATATCAGAAAGTTTTCTAGGGTCGCCCTCCGGCCTGCCAGTAGAAAATTCTTCTTGATTGGAATCGCCTAAAAGCTCATTAAGTTCATCTTTTTCAAACCAAGGGGAAATGTCCTGTTCATCTGAAAGCTGCTGGAGCATTTCTTTATCCCAATCGGACAGGTCGGAAGTTCTGTTATCAGCTAAAGCGAGCCCGACCTTATCTTCTTCTGATAGATCAGTTCTTTTAACAGCAATAATTTCTTGACCGTCAGTTTCTATAACCCGAACATTATTAATCCCTGCCGACTTGGCACCTTCAACGGTTCCATTGCCTGCAAGGATTCTGTTGTCTTCATCTATGACAATGGAGCGTGCTGCACCAAAGCGTTCTAGAGATTCTTTAATTAAGGAAGTTGATCTGTCGGTTCTTTTTCTTGCGTTTTTATGATCAGATTTAAGAGCTTTGATTGATGTTTGGTCTGCCATACAGAAGTGTTTTTTTCAATAATAGTTGAGGGGATGGATCGGGCACACCCCGCTTTGGCTTCCCGTCATGCTCTGGACGGTTATACCTTTCAGCCCACTTCGACAAAAGGCGTCAAGCTCCCTCAACAATTCAAGGCTAGTAAGTTTCGCCTTGAATGTGTTCAGAACATGAGAATTTGAGATTATCTTTTTTAGCAAGGTCGATAAACTCTTGTTTTTCTTCTTCAGTATTTGCGTATTCATGCCAATCTGAAGTTGTGATTAGCCAGTATTTTGTAGGGTTTTGTTCCCTTTCGAGTTCTTCTCTGTGTAGTTGGTCTTGCTCTTCTTCGTATTTGAGAAGTGCGGTTTCATGGAAATCAGACATTTTTTTATGGAGGTAAGTTTTAATAAGGGACATAAAAAAAGCCTCCCGGAGGAGGCTAATAGGGTTAAAAAATAAAAGCAGCAGCGATAGCAGTTGCAGTTAAGTAGAAAAGAGTCATAGTCGCTTTTTCTTGTGCGGCTAATCGCTTGTCTAATCCTTTAGCAGTTTGTAAAAGCTCAGGCTTGAGCATTTTGCTAAGGATGCGTGTCGAAGAAGTCATAAAACCTCATAAAGTGTGGAGTCGCCCCCGTAAATACAGTATGGCATGCCATTGCTATTTTGGCAAGAAGATCCCCAAATGATCGGAATGAATGCCTTGATCCTCTAAAGCTTTTTTGTACTTTTGAAGGATGTCATCTTCAAGCTTTTGGCAAATTGCTTCTAGCTTTTTGTTGTCTTGGGCTTTTGCCTTTTTGATGCTTTCTTCGTAATTGTCTTTAAAAATCATATTCATCCTCTTGGGCGAAAGGTCCAGCTAAACATTCACGCACGTCAATACCCCAACGCTGACGTCTGATTTTGACTTGGGAATTTCCTAAAGGTTGGATTGTCATGTCATGTGGGTTAGTGCCGTCCCAAACGACCCAACCGTTTTTCCATTTGCCGTCAGGCATAAGACGCTGAATTGGGGTTCCTTTAATTATAGCGATCTTTTTTTCGCCTCCCCCAGATTCGGGGGGTAAAGGGGGTAAAGGGGATAAATTATCTATTTCATGTGTACGCGAGGGGGTTTCTTCCCTTTTTCCCCTTAATCCCCCACTTTTTGGGGCATAGGAAAAGTCCTTTTTAGTTGGCTTGAAAAGTAAAGCAGGTCTTCCTCCTAATGAAGAATCAACTGTCGTTTTAGTTCCATCTTGCATTAATAGACCTTTTCTCTCTAAAGCCCTAAGTGCTCGATGAGCTTTTTCATTATTGATATTGAATTGGGAAGCGACCTCAGCAGCAGTTGCATGAACTTGGTTTTCCCAAAGCTTACAAACATGATCGTAAATATCACCTTGTCTGCCTTGCAGGTTCATTTCTGCATCAGCTAAAGATTCAGCAGCCATAGCATCCTCACCGCTGCCATGAGAAATCCAACCATCATCTTTTAGCTCTACAACCAGACTGGTTGCTTTACTTCTTCCCATAGGCTTACAAGCAATTCTATGGTCCGTTTGCATTTGCCCCTCAAGTGGGATTCTTAACCAATTAAGTAAAACCGACCAACTAACTGCTCCAGCCAAGCTATTATTTCCTCGGGAGGCCGAGATGGCATTTCCACCCGAAACAGATTTATTCGTGTGGTGAATCAAGACGGTAGTTGATCCCGTCCCCGCCAACATCATTTCTAATTGACGAGCAGGTATATCAAAATCGGAGTTTGATTCTTCAATTCCAAGTTGGCTGATGCAAGCGTGATAGGTGTCGATGATAATTAAAGATCCAGGATTTTCAGCCGCTAGTTTTGAGATCGCTTCAATCCCTGCATCGTTAAGTTGGACATTGTCTTCGAGGCTCCAAAAAATAACTTTCTCGCTTAACTCATGGATTGTTTGCCCAGAAGAATCAAGGGTCTTTTTCCCAAGCCCTTCCCTTTCAAACAAAACCCACCAGTCGGAGACGTTTTGATCGGTGCCTACGATGATCAGATGATTGATCGTTCCACATATTGGGAGATTCAAAAATTCCTCCCGCCCCCTTATGGCAGCAGAAGCCATTGCCACCATGAGGGCAGATTTTCCGATCTTCGGAGGTGCCACTAAAAGGTTTTGACGACCACGCATAATGACCCCTTCCCAAAGCCAAGGCAAAGGTGAAACGTCAAGTTTTGCTCCACCTCTTTTTGGCTCAGGGATGCCAACATTTCTACCCGCCGCTTGTGCTAAATAATGTGCCGCCTCAGTTCTTGAAATAGGCAGGCCAATTTCTTCAGCATGCTCACGCAAAAGCAATAAACGATCTTGACTGTCAGAAGTAGAGCCAACGACTTTTTCGGCGGCTCTTTTTAGGTTTTGAACTCGTTGTTGAGCGTCCTCTAAGGTTGCTTTCGAACTCTCGGAGTCTTCTTGTGTAATGTCCATTCGCTGCTTTACATGGTGAGAAATAATCGCTTTGTGTATAAATTCCAAGTTTTTCCAGCTTTCTAAAAGCGATTAGTTCTTCGCTGGATTGGTAAGGATGATCTTTTTCAAATTGATCTAGTGCCGCATCGCTGCGTTCTTTTTGCATCTTGCTGTAGAAATTTTTTTTAGCGAGAGCAATATCAAAAGGTGCTGGTGGCATTGAGTAGGGAACCCATTGGAGCATCCCATAGGCCCAACGCTCCTTTTCTATATCAAACGTCACAAGCAACAGCATCAATTCTTTCCGGCTGCTCAACTATTGACTGCTGTAAAAGTAAATTAATCCAAGCGGTGCGACTTAATCCGATAGGACGCTTTCGGTCTAAAGCTTCCATAATGCGTTCATCAATGGTGACTCTGTAGTCAGATCTGAGTTGTTCTTCAGGCATTGCCGAAAAATGAGGTTGGCTTATAGTGTGCCATAAATAAGCCAGTATGCCACCCCTAAATATGCTCCCAACTATAAAGGAATTACAATATTATCCAGAACAGCACCGCTATAGATATAAAGGCGATTGGCTTTTGAATAATGTTTCTTCTGTTATTGGATATTTTATTGACGAGGCTTCAATGGCTTTTATAGAAAAATACAGAGAAGGGCCAAAGGGGTGGGAAAAGAGGGGAAAAGATATTCACGCTTATACAGATGATTTCTTGCAAAAGAAAAACCCAAAAGATTTACCAGATTGGGAAGATTGGACAAAAGCGATTAGGGAGCAAGATTTTTTTAAAGGGTCAATTCTTTTTGCTACTGAATATGCTTTATGCGATGAAGGGAGATCATTAGGTGGATCATTTGATTTTTTATTGCAGGATCAAGAAGGCCGGACACTTTTGGGCGACCTTAAAACATGCTCATCCTTAAAAGCTGCCAAAAGCAGAAAGCCAGCAACAGAACAATTAGGTGCTTACGCTTCGATGATTAAGCTGCATCATCCAGAGGTCGTTATTGATAAATGCTGCACGGTTGTTTCAGGCCCAAAGCTATGTCGAGTTATTGAGCAAGAGGTAGATGAATGTATAGAAAAATGGGAAGAGACATGGCTGGAATATGACATATTAAATAACGACTTTTAGGCTTGCTTTTAGTCTATTGGCATGCCATAATACAAGTAAGGGGGAGACTCCACACCAAAGGACTTTAAAATGAAACTTCACGATTTCATCCAGCAGGTAGAAGAAAGCTTAGGCGGCGAGCTAACTGCAAAGCAGCAATATCAGATCGGCAAGATCTTTCGCTCTAACCCACAGGATGACGACCTAGTTCAAAAAACAGTTGAGCTTTTTATTACATAAAGCGAAACAATAAATTTTTACCCCTTGGCTTTTGTCAGGGGGTTTTTTAGGTGAAACCCTTTGGTTGCTACCCAATGAAATTACTAACAAAAGAGCTTTTAAAAAAGCTTCCTAAACTTGGAGAGAATGAAAAAGAGGGGAGAGTCAATGAAAAAGACGTAACCGCTTGGGTCAAACTTTTTACACCTGACTCTTCTTGGACTTGGTGGATTACAGAATATGACCCTGAAACACAACAATGCTTTGGTTTTATTCAAGGGCTAGAGCGTGAACTGGGAGAATTTAATCTCAAGGAGCTTGAAGAGGTAAGAGGCCCTTTAGGGTTGCCAATTGAAAGAGATCGACATTTTGATCCAACCCCATTAAACAAAGTCATGGAGATTGACTAATGCCAAAAGCAAGAAAAAAAAAGCAAGAGCCATTAGGCCCAGTTGCTACACGCTTTTCTGAATATTTAGATACAGGCTTGCATGAATTTGATAAATGTTTCCAGGATTTTGCACCTTATTATGTGCAGCACCCAGATCTAGGAAAAGGACTTTTATTTAGCCAATCGCCAGTAGATAAAGATGCTGATCAAGCTTTAAAAGATTCTCTGATTGTCTGCGAAGACGGAATTGCTTTTACCACTTCTATGGATAACAGCAAAGAAGCGAAGGTCGGGATTCTTTTTAATAATGAGCAGCCACCAGAAAAAGTAGTGCTTTTAGTTTTGGCGGCAATGGTCAGAAAGAAGCCGCTTCAACCTTATTTTTGCGATTGCTGCAAAGAAGAGGAAGAAGAAGACAGACCCATTTTTGGAGATTTCACCACTACCTGTGAGCCTGACTAATGACTAATCGTTTAACAGCAAAAGAAAAAGCCAACATGAGCCCTGAACAAAAAGCATGTTTTGACGCTATTAATGCAAGAATTGATGCTCTTAATGCTTTGGAGAGTGCTTTTAGAAGAAAAAATCAAGCTGAAGGCTACGAGCAAATAATGGAGTATACAGATGTTTTATGCTATTTAGCCGAAGTGCTAGTAGAGAAACATCACGACTTTGAAAAGAAGTGGGACAAACTTGACGAGACAAATGGGGACCAAAAAGAAGCTAAACCTGTTGCAGCAGCTACAAAAACAAAAGGGAATTAATTATCTTTTGCCCTTGCTTTTTATTGCTTGGCATGCCATAATACATCCATAGGGCGAGATCCCACACTTTTTAATTTCATGATTTCTGCAAAACTTTCGGCACTAGCAATTGAGTTAGACCATGCCAAAACCAGCTTTCATAAAGCCAACGAAGATTACCAATTTGCAATCGCAAGAGGAAATCTTTTAGAGGTCAAAGAAGCAAAACGCCAACTTACTTATTACAGAGGCTTAGTTGGACGTTTGATCAAAATCAAGATCAAATTACAAGGGGCTTAATCAAGCCTCTTTTTTATTGGGGGATAACAGAGCGATAACCAATAGGCCAAAGCGGAAAACCCTCGTTTTTAAAACTAAATCGTTTTTACCATGGCTACAAAAGCTGCTACAAAAACAATTGCTTCAACAGTTGCAATTTCACCGCCAGATTTTAGGCGAATCAATTTGACCTTAAAAGGCATTGCACCACTTGTTATTAACAGGTTTAGTGCTAAGGCAATGGATCAGATGAGGCAAACGCAAGAAGCCGGAAGCACTTCCCGCAGTCGAAAGATTCGTGAAGCTAAAGACTTTGATGCTCTTTTTGAAGGGGCAAAGCATATTTCACATGAAGGTTGGGAAGGCATCCACGCCGCCGCCTTTAGAAATGCAGCTATTAGTGCGTGCCGAGCTTGTGGCTTTAAAATGACCCACGCAAAACTAGCTTTTTCCGTAATAGAAGATGGCTTTGACAAAGTTGACGGAGCCCCTTTAGTGAAAATTACAAACGGGGAAGCCGAGCAATGGGTCGCACCAACAAGAAATGCAACAGGCGTTATTGATTTAAGAAGCCGCCCTATGTATAGAAAATGGGGAGCTACTTTGAGAATCAGATATGACGCTGGAATGCTAACGGAAGCCGACATTGCGAATTTAATTGCAAGGGTTGGACTACAAGTTGGGATTGGAGAAGGGCGACCTGATTCAAAGCAATCGGCGGGATTAGGCTTTGGATTATTTGAGATTGTTTAATTAGACAAATGGCTTGGAATTGCAGGAAAGGAGTGACGGGGTTCGACATGTACCGGATCGGTGGGAAGCGGTTGGGAGCGAATTGGAAATCTAAGGCCGGAGAGGATGGGACTGTCGGGGACCGGATCGGCACGGCGTGGAGCGTGGAGGCAGGAATGGAACGAAGCGTCGTGGAATGGTGGAAAGTCGCACGGATTGAAAGGCAGGAGAGGAGCGGTAGTTGAGGCAGACAGCGTATTGGCACGGTAAGTTGCGACGGGTCGAGGCAGGAATGGAGGGGAGCGTTACGTTGGGGATTGTCGAGGGCCGGAGCCGCAGGCATGGCCTGTAAGGAATGTCGTGAAGAGTTCGGGACTGGCGAAGTGCGAATAGGCGAGGCAGGCACGGAGAGAACGGGCGGGTCATGGTCGGGTCTGGTAAGTCCCGCCTTGGAACGATCAGGTCAGGCAGGCGAGGAGCGTAGCGATTTGTCTTCGAAAGCAGAGGATCGGAGAGTAGCGTCGTCGCAGGAGAGGAGCGTCAAGACAGCGAGGAGCAAGTTAATGCAGGGAAAGTAGAGGTCAGGCAGGAAAGGAGTGAAACGGAGAGGAAAGGGGGGACTGATAAGGCTTTGCAATGCAGGAGAGGAGGGGATCGGAGAGAAGAGGCGGAGAGTGATAAGGCTTTCCAATGCAGGCACAATGTACTTAATTTCTTTTTTTTAAATGCACAACTACGTTTACAAAAAAACAGCTTTCGTCCAAGGAGGCGTAAAAGCTCAAGACGCAGGTGAAGAACTTGCTCGCATACATAAAAGGCACGGGCAACTAACGCCCTCTTTGGTCGTTGACGAATCAAGAAGCCAAAAAGCTACGCTTCATCGCATTTTTGAGTGGGATGACGAAATAGCGGCTGAAAATTTTAGACATCACCAAGCAAGAGCCTTGATTAAATCAATCGAGATAGAAAAGCCAGAAGGCGAAACTGAACCAGTTTATGTCCACGTTCAAACGGCGAAAGCTTATTTGCCGATAAAAACTGTCGTCCAGAACCAAGACCTTTTTGACTCAACATGCAGGGCAGCAGAAAAAAGATTAAAAGAAGCCGCCTATTCTTTAAATCAATTAAAAGCCCTTGCTCGCCAACATAACGAAGGCATGGTTGATGAAGCTCTTGATTTTGTCGCACAAGCTCAAAAGTCCTTAGAGAAAAATGATTCATGATTTACCTCTATGGCAGGCAGCGAAGCCTCTTTCTAAGCTTGCTATTCAATGGGAAAAATGTAAAAAGAAAAACCCGTCCTTAATTAATGATCTAGCTCAATTAGCTTTAGAACTTAAAAGCTACGGACATACTCGTTATTCAATGGACGGACTATTTCATATCCTTAGGTGGGAGTCCAGAACTTCGACAGGCGATATGGGGTTAAAAATTAACAATAACTACACCTCATTTGCTGCACGAGATGTTATGGATCAATACCCTGATTTAAAAGGCTTTTTCCAACTTCGTGAACAAAAACCAAAAGGAAATTGGGGGCAGATCTCTTGATGGCCTCTTGTTTTTTGTGGAAGGCCGACCTCGCCCACAGGGCAGCAAAAGGCATGTTGGAGGTGGGCGACTTATTGAATCTAGTCCTCATGTTAAGGATTGGAGAAAACATATCAAGATCACCGCCTTACAGTTGCAAACTAACTGCTGGCATGCCAAAATACCAGTACACTTAGAGACTGAATTTTTATTTAAACGCCCAAAGTCACACTTAAGAACTAACGGTAAATTAAAGCCTAGTGCTCCTATCCATTGCACATCAAGAGTGGGAGACATAGAGAAATTAATTAGAGCCGTCGCTGATGCTTTGACTGGGGTTGCTTATGAAGATGATTCTCAAATTGTTTCCTTAACTTCTTTACGCCGTTATGCCACTATCTGTGAACGAGAGGGGGTCTACATTAGACTCACCGTCCTCCGAGCTGATTGAAGCTTTAATTGAATTTCAACAAACCTGTCCTTCTATTGCTAAAGACAAAGAAGGCTACGGTTATAAATACACTCCTTTAGAAAAATTTCTTTCTGTCGTTAATCCTGCCTTGCATAAAGTCGGGTTAGCTCAAAGCCAAACTTACGAATATGCTTCTTGCTACGAAGGCGACAAATCAAGAACAATAATCGTCACGACTCTTTTTCATAAAAGCGGTGCCTTTTTAAAAAGTCGTTTACCTGTTCCAGATCCAACAGGCAAAAACCCTAAAAAAGACATCATGCACGAGTGGGGAGGAATAACCACATATTCCCGACGCTATGCCTTAAAAATGATTTTAGGTCTAGAGCCTGACATGGATATGAACATGGAAGACACCATTGTTCGTGAAGAAGCAAAAGGCAGTAAACCTTCTCCTTGGAAAGAGCCGGAGCTAAAACAATCAAACGCAAAAGTTATTCCTATAGCGGGCGTGCCTGATGATGACCAGCCACTAGACCAAGAAGAAAGAAATCTTCTTTTAGGCTTAATCAGAGAAGATCCTAATAAATTAAAATTCTTTAGTGATTTTCGTGATGCTTTTGAACTTTCAAAAGGGGCAAAAATTTCGCCTCATATAAAGACTAAAAAGCACGAGCGGTTTTACCAACAATGGAAAGCTTAGGCACCCCACAAGCACAGGCCGATAGAAGGAGAAGAGACAGGCAGTTTCAAGTGCGGCTCCCTGTCCTCTTATCTCAGAAAGTTCGTGCGTTTATGCACAACAATAAACTCAATCAAAATCAAGCACTCATTCACATTATTGAATCTTTTTTTAATTCATCATGCTCAACATCAACGCAATCGGAAACCTTGGAAAAGACCCAGAAAAAAAGCAATTAGGAGATTACCCTGCTGTTGGATTTAGCTTAGGAGTCAAGACAGGAAAGGATCAAACTACTTGGATTAATTGCACCATGTTTGGCGAAAACAAAGCAGAGCTAATCCTAAACAGTCTAAAAAAAGGCTCTAAAATTGCCGTTAGCGGAAAAGGCAATTTGAGAAAGTATGAAGCCCAAGATGGCTCAGAAAGATCTTCTTTTGATTTGACCATTAATGATTTTACTTTCTTAGATAAAAAGCCAGCTAACCAAGCTGAAGACTTTTAATGACCTATCAATTACCACGATGGGGAGATACCCTTCGCTATAGGGTGCGTGTTGTCAGTCCTAACAATGAAAGGTTTGACGAATATGTAATTTCAACAAGCAAAAAAAAAGCTCATCAAAGAGTCTTAGAAAAATATGGCAAAGCTC
>VTLG01004634.1_pt1 | contig 16646 bp, 19 predicted proteins | sample 4694571 | NCBI WGS metagenome assembly VTLG01 (sample SAMN12604809, study PRJNA352737) | marine metagenome | biome: ENVO:00000447; feature: ENVO:00000209|ENVO:00000569|ENVO:01000036; material: ENVO:00002151; isolation source: viral sequences binned using virsorter ...
TATGGCTACACAAATTGAAGCCATGCAAGAAGAAATGGAGGGTATGATGAGTAATACCGTAAATATAAAAAGAGCACAACAGGATATCGAGAAATTAATTTTGGACACAGAAAAACTCGAAGACAAGGTAAGGCAAAATGGAAGTCATTAGCGTGATACTTATGTTCGTTTTCGGGAACATGAATGACCAAAATACTCAAATGACACAATATATTCCTATGAAGTCATTATCTTCTTGTATGAAAGAAGTGCGATTACTTAAGAAAAAGAATACAGGTTATGATAAGGATGCTTTTTGTGGTCCTGGTATTGTACATATAGAAGACGGTGAAGTAATAGCCCTATACAATGAAGTACCAGCTGGTGCTAAATTAGTTAAGAAAGATATAGATAAAGAAGCATTTGAAAGATGGTCCCTACGTGCTAAGGCGAAGTGGGACTAGCATAAAATTTAATTTTTTTTAACATACTATCAACACCATTATTTCTACCTGGTGTTAATAATGTACTAAGATTCATTTTTTCAAATCCTTTTTGATCAAACTCTTTTATCTCCTGGGCCGTAGATCCACTGTACACATCCGCAATGATACAAACCATGCCTTTCGATATAAGTGCAGCTGAGTCAGCAGTAAAATATATTTTATCTTCCACAAAATGTGGAACAAGCCATGTTTGTGATTGACAACCTTTAACCTCAAAAGATGAGACTCGATGTTTATCTGAAAATTGCCTGGAATTTTTTCCAAAATCCATAATCCACAAGAATTTGTCTTGATCGTCATCAATGTTGTTAAGTACTTGTACATATCTATCCAACCTCCTTTCAATCATCACATTCCGGCAATAATTTTATACATGCTATTTTTTGTTCAGCTGTCATTTCTATTGGCATAAGATTTGTTACAATTATGTCATCTGAATCTTCTACACCTTCAATAATTGTTACATTCTCATCAACTTTTTCTTTCTGAAAGTATGCACATCCAGATAATAGTAAAAAGAAGATAAAAAAGTAAAAAAGGATAAAAATGGGCCATACAATCACCCGGGTCATCCTCTTAAAGCCTGATACCGGGGTGTTTATGAGCTTTTTTATTTGGCAGAAAACCGTCGTTTTATCCTTTGGGTCCCAAACGTCCATCATTTGGGTTTTTCCTCTTTAAATAGCCCTAATGTCCAATCTGCTTGCGCAATTGCACCTTTAACACCCATTAAAGTTGCTTCCATATTAGCAATTGCTTGTTTGCCTTCACTGATTTTAGTAGTGAGATCATCATGTTGCTTTTTAAGATCTGATTTTCTTTTTTCAATTGATATTACATTAGCGCCAGTCATAGCGCCTTCTTTTTTGTCCAACGTCATTACTTTCTCCTTCCAGTTTTACGTTTACGCCACTTAGCAGAACGTTTCCTTCTTTTCTTTCTACCAAGTTTTCTTCTTCCTCTGTGCTTTGCTAGTCCTACTTTAGCCACTATACGCCGCACAGTCCTTCGCACTCATCTGCGAATTCTTCATCAAATGTTTCACCAAATAAACTTGCTTGTTTCTTTGGTTCCATAAAATTTATTTCTCGAAGTGGTTTAGCTGATTTATGTAAATATAATTCAGCTGTTGTGTTTTTCAATCCATGTCTTATCTTATCATCAACTTCACATGCATCTTCAAAATCTTTTGGATAATTTTTTTGCATATTTTTCCATTGATCGTTATGATGGTATGGACACCCTATGCACGATGATTTACCAGGCATGGGGTGTTTCTTAATATCACGATACCACTGAAGACAATCCATACGAGACATCTTCATTTCTATTAAAGGCCAACGTGACGTTAACCATGGAAGTCTAGCGTTTTTCATACGCATAGCTTCATCAGTAGATATACCTATCCACTGTTCAACAATTGTTCCTTTCTTTACCCTGTGTCTTGGTTTTACTCCCAAGATTTCTCTAATCTTTTTTTGAATAGGGATAACCTTATAATCATGTGTGCATTGACGATATAACATTCCAACTCTTCCACCAGGACGCGCAGCAAATAGTGGTGGATTTGGCACACGTCCGGCGAAAGATTTATGTTCCTCATTTGACCCTTTAATGGGGTTCGCTGCACGGATAAGATCCTCACGAATATTACTTCGTTCTACAGTAATGAGTGGACAAATCGTTATTGCTTTTTTTAAATATTCTACATGCTCATACACAAAAGATGGTTCCCATCCTGTATCAGCAAATATCATGTAATCTGGCTTATGTTTTGTTAATCCTTCTTGGGCCATGAGTGCGAGACAGGAAGACTGAACCCCTGCCCCGAGTGATAAGATGCGCAAGTTCGGTTCTCTTTTGTTTCCTTCTTCGTCAAGGTACTCTGGCTCTTTTGTCGCCGCAACTGCTGCCATGTTGTTAAGCTTTTTCCTGTCAATTTTCGTAGACATCTGCTCCAAAACTTTTCTTCGCTCATACTCCATCTGCTCCGGGTTAATGGCAAAACTATTCTTTTTGTTTTCCATTCTTTTTTTTCTTGTTTCTTTATTTATACTCATTTTGCATCTCCCCAATTGTCTTTAATTTTAAAATCAACTTTGGAAGGGACTACCAGTTTCATAGAATTTTCCATTATATATTTTATATCTCCTGCTTCTTTATCAGATTTAACACTACAATTCAACTCATCATGAACTTGAATAAGTGGTGTAATACCAAGTTTTTCATATACATCAACCATGGCTTTTTTAGTTTGATCTGCAGCTGTACCCTGTATCAATCTATTTAAAGCTTTGTATGTACCAGCTCTTTTAATTTGACCATTATATTCAGCTTGCGCCTGTTTTAAAGGTAGTGCTTTATGAAAAACACCTGGTTCGTACCAAGATGGTTCATACAAATCAAACCTACATTTTCTTCCTAAAAAAGTTCTAATTGTTCCTACTTTGTTTGCTTTATTCATTACATCTTCAAGCATACCTTGCATAAAAGGAACTTTAATTCTAAACTCTTTAAGCATTTCTTTTGCTTCCACTGGACTAATATCTAAATCAACAGCCATCTTCTTGTAGCCCATGCCATACATAACGCCTAGACCAATAGTTTTAGCTAATCTTCGATCAATTCCCGCCATTTCAGCTGTTTGTTTATGGAAATCTAATCCACTTACAAATGCATCATGTACCTCTTCAGCTCCTTTATTACCATTTAGAATAGCAAAATGTGTAAGGATACGAGGTTCCTGTTGAGAATAATCAGCTGATAACCAGTATTCTCCTTGTTCTGGTATAAATATCTTTCGTAATTCAGATCCAAATTCGTTTCTAATAGGCATTTGTTGTAAGTTAGGTGCATACATAGAAAATCTACCAGTTACAGTGCCACCACTATCACCACGTATTTGATTTATATGTGCGTGTAATCTATCATTATGAATATATTTAGCTATTCCATCAACAAAAGTTCCTTGTAATTTGTTCAATACACGTGCTTTTGTAATCATACGAGGAAGCTCGTGTTTATGTGTTTCCAAGAAAGTTTGAGTAAAACTAGGAGCACCCAACGCAGTTCTTGGGTATTCTAAATTAACATCATCAAATGCCTGGGCCACTGACCTAGCTGCCCAAACCTGCACATCAGATCCAGTAATATCTTTTATTCTTTTAAGATAATTCTTCTCTTTTACTTTTAACTTTCTTTTAAGGGCAAAAGCTTTTTCCATATCGACGCGAACACCACGTTTAGTCATATTAAAGATAACTCTAATAAGCCTACATTCCATATCATACACAGTCTCGAGAGCATCGTTTTCTATCTCCAGCATCATTTTTTCATGTAATCTAAAGGTAAGAAGAGCATCTGCTTCTGCATATTCTCCTACAAATTCTGCTGGAAGTTTATACATCTCTGCTTTAGGATCTATTCCTAGTTCCTCAGCTTTAGCTTTTAAAACTTTTTCATCCTTATATTCACCTAAATACTCACTAACTATGCTATTTAAAGTATACGAGTATCTATTCTCATTCAATAATGCAGAAGCAATCATAGTATCATGAATATACCCTTTAACTTCAATATTTAGCACGCTGAGCCATCCAATGTCATATTGTGCATTGTGGAATACCTTTTGAATAGATTCATCCTCACAGATGCTTTTTATATATTTTAAGACAACTTCACTGTCCATATTTCCACCACCATCATGAGCAATTGGATAGTAAGCAGTAAAATCACCACTGGATAGGGCAATACCTATAACCTTTCCAACTTTACGAGGCCAACCAGGACCCATTTTCTTTAGATCTGTATCACACGTCTCTAAGTCTATCGCCACAACTTGTCTTCCCTTCATAGAAGGAAATTCTGTAGGATGTAACCATTCTGCTTTTACTTCATTTTTATTAAAAAGATCCACTGTCACCTATCTCTCCTGCAATTGCCGAATAACCAGCCATGTCAATAAAATTATCCAAGTTAAATTTCTTTCCCTGATTGGAACGTGAAACTTTAAGTAATACCATCATAATCGCTACATCTTGTGCAGTAATGGATGCCATTGGCTGTAATTTACCATCTAGAAATATATTCCAGAACTCTGCAATTTCTGCATGATTCTTAAATGCATCTCCGTGTGACTCATTTCTATCATTAGAAATAATCTCTTTAGCTTTCGCTAATATTTCTTCTTTGGTCATATTATAAACCCTCTTTCTCTTTGTGGTTGAACTATATGTAGCGATTGTTTAGCCCTCGTGGCTCCTACATAAAAAACTCTATTTGTATCATCGGAATCAATTTCCATTTCATCTTGGTTAGCACGTGATAGATCTGTCATTAGCATAACATTATCACATTCACCACCTTTAGCCATGTGTATTGTACTTAAATTAATTTTAGGTGAAACTCCAAGCCCCCCGTGCATCTCTAATGATAATATATACGATTTATCTTTTTCTCCTATAGTGGTAAAAGCCACATCCCAAGGACTGCCTGCATTCATTAAACCATGGTGCATTGATAATTCCTCTACACCATAAGTTTTATTCTCTTCTAAAGTTTTTAAAGTTTTGTATCCTCTTTCTACACCAACACCACTTTTCAAATTTTCATAAATTGCAGCAACATCATTGTAAGATATCTCTTCAAAATTATTTAACCTTTTCCATGCACTAACAGCTTTAAGTAAACTTTGTTTAATTGGTGACTTGCCATAAACTGTGTAAGGAAGACCTAATTGACGTACGTCGTCTTCAATATCATCCAACATGTAACTACAAGTTGCAAGAGCTAACCAGTTACCTTCTCTCATATCAACTCCACCAGGATAAGCATGAAATCTAACTTCTCCCTCTGCGTCTCTAGCTTTCCATTCTTTAGATCTACGATTAGAAATTCTTGTAACAATGTCAGCTGCTACCTTATGAACTTTTACTGGACACCTGTAAGATTGTTTTAATACACTTACCTTTCCTTCCATATTAATTAAATGCTCAATATCAGCTCCTGCCCATCTAAATATAGCCTGATCGTCATCACCACTTATGTATACCCTTTTAGATTTTCTCCATATCTTTTCACACATATTCCACTGTAACTTAGTAAGATCCTGAGCCTCATCAACAATTACCACATCAAGTGGAGGATTGTGACCAAATTCTACAAACTGTGTTAACATATCAGTAAAATCAAATTTACTATATTCTTGTTTATAATCTTCAAAAGAACGATAAGCCCATAGCAATTCCTCCCAAGCATATTCTAAATTAGACCTATTATAAAAATCTTGTAATTCTAGACACTGCATTTTGGATTTATTAATGTCTCTTAAATATTTATTGTCTGTGTTTACCACACCATTATCTTCCCAATCAGCAGTTACTCTTTTTAAATCAACACCATATTTTTGAGAAAATTCTGTATAATCTTTATAATCCATAATTTCTGATTTGGTAAATCCCATTTGCCTTTTACCAAATGCATGCAATGTACAGAAATAAGGAAAATCTTTATCTGTTAAATTAAACTTTATCTTTGCTCTATCACGTGCCTCATTAGTGGCTTTTGTAGTAAAGCTAACAAAAGCAATACGATCTGGTGGAGTACCATTCTTTAGTTCCCGGTCCACTATCCTCAGTAAGTTTTCAGTTTTACCTGTGCCTGGAGGCCCTAATATTATATTAACGTTAGGCATTACGTTCCTCCCATACTCTTAATATTTCTTTACAATCATCAATAGTGACACCAGCTTTTCTGTCGTTAAATTCCCACGAGCAGAACACTATGTTATCTTCCTGATATGGTAAGCTAGGGTCAATGCGATCTATTGATATATTTGTCTTCGTAAATCCTGTGAATCCTTTTCCACAATTCTTTACAGTTGTAAGTTTAACTCCCGTGTATATGCAATAGGGTCCGCCAAGAAGTTTCTTTTGCTTTTCCCACAATTCCAAAAGATGGTCTCTGTCTCTTATGCCATTATTTACTTGCAGTGTTCTGTTGCTATTTTTATGATAATGAGAATTTTTATCACATCTTCTTTTAATGCCATTCCAAAGTTCTTTAAAAAATCCCTTCTCGGACCGCAAATATTTTTCATCCCACATAAATTTCATTTTTTTCCTATACGCTAAAGATTCTTTAGAAAGGTGTTGCATCTTGTTTCCTTACTTCATATTCTGAATCTTGTTCATCAAAAGATGGTACACCCCATGTGTTAACTCCCTTGTTCTTTAGTTTCCAGAATTTATGTTCTCCATTTATTTTACGTAACTCAGCAATAATTTGTCCTGTATTACTGTAGTGTGTAAACTTATTTCGTATAAGATATGCGTGTAAATCTTGTAATCTAAAATATATTTTACCATTTTCTGTATATGGCTTACGTAAAAGTATGTCCTCTTTTACTTGTCCCTGTGCCCGACCAGTACAAAACTCCTGGAGGTGAGCTAAAAACTGGCCAGACACGGATCCGTCGTTTGACACTGGAATGCGTAGTGCGCTCTGCATCTTACCATTAACCAGTTGTTGCCAATCGGACGCCTTCATCAAAGGAGGCATCATGGTTAATACTTCCATAACCCTCTTCTGAAACTTTGTTTGTATTTGTAATTCTTCTGTTGTTAATTGTATTTTTAAATCATCTTCATTATCATCTGTAGGTATTTCTAGAAACCATATTGGTGGCTCAGTTTCTAATTTTGATAAAGACCCTAACTGTTGTGAAACATTTTCTGCACCAACACCATGCTTTCTTGTCTTGCAAACGTTCACATTACAAAAAGAATTAATAGGCTGGTCTTTACATTTATATTGATAACCTTTTTTATTTAATTGTCCTACAACTGTTGCCACTTCTTTATGATCTAATGGTGGTTGCATATATTTCTGATTATATTTTTCTAATAACTTTTCCCAATTATCTGGATCAAATTTCTTAGTGTATACACCAATATTAAATAATCCATTATTACGCGTACCAGGTGGAAAACCTTGGCTACATAAAGCTTGCAGACATGGTGGCCCATCTTTTACTACTTCAGCCTGCTCTACTCCAATACTATCTAAATTTTCTACAGTATTTTTTTCATATATCTCAAAAAACTCTTCTAATGTTGCTGATGTTGCATTTTCTTTTAGTGCATAGCGCACTGATTTATTTCCATTATAGTATGGTAAATTTAAAAAATTACCAAGATCACCTTTCTCTAATGATATACTAGATTGTTTTGGAAATATCTCTGATGTAGAATGACCAATCAATGCCGCTATTTCTACTAATTTATTTCTAATTAATTTTGATGCTATTGTTTTCTTCATAAATAAGAATAAGTGTGCACCCCCACTTTTTGACTTGCAATATACTAATGGTAATTTTAATCGTCTGATTTTTTTGAATAAAGCAGAATGATCCAAAGGATAGCTATCAATATCAATACATCCCCACTTAGTAGTATTATCAGCCCTAATAGGAATAATCCCAAGAGACGGACCCTCGCCCGCCAAATGTTTTTGCCAGAGCTCATCTGTTACCTCCTGTCTAACAATATACGATTTACCTTGCTGCTTACCGTCAGCACGCGAACCATTAGGCTGGTGCTGACCATAAGCCACATCTAAACCCTCGAATATAGATTTAAATTTCTCAACTTCCACGAAACCTCCAGTTTCTGAAACTACCTAAAATGGTGTTTCTTCGTTATCTTCTTTGGTTTCGGGTTTTTTGTCTTGGATTTGTTTAGGTTCTGTAGGTTTTGCTTCAATTGCTCCACTAGAAGCAGATTGAGCAAAAGCTTTACTCTCCTGGTAAATGGTAGGATCAGAAACCTGTTCCCCTTTTTCAATAGAGAATCCAAACCAACTTCCTCTGTCATTAGATTCACTTACAGATGATAATTTGTAAGTAAATGCATATGTAGGAGGAGTAAATAACCCAGATGGACCCTTAATTTTTTGCGAAAGCATTAAACTGTTCCAACGTCTGCTTTTTTTAAGCTGACTTGAAGACATGCTAATCACAGCGTTTTGGTATCCACTGTCATTTAAAATTAACACATAATGATATGCTGTTTGAACAATGTGATTACCATTTGGTAATACTTGTTTTCCAGACATAGGATCACGTGTAGTTTGTCCTAAGATTCCACTATCCGCATCATGAGATGCAATGAACCCACCACCTTGTTCTCTAGGTTTCCACTCAACATATTTTAGAGTGTAGAAAACAGGAATGACTTCAATAGAGTCAAAAGTTTCTTGTGTAACTGTATTAAACAGTTGCCCTGCTTTAGCAGTTTCTATGTGTTCTGCTTTAGAAGGATTTACTTGCGGACTAGAAGTTTGCAAAATACTGATGTAAGGAATAGCTGTATCCCTCGCAATATTAAGCGAACCAAATCCACTCATTGTTTTGGCATCATCTGCGATCACCGCAAGATCAAGGCCATTAGTTTTAGTTTTTTCATTTTTAGACATTATTAATTACCTCATTCAGATTTAATTGTTGTTTTTTGACCAACATAAGCTCCAAGCAGTTCCATAGGAAGATCTACTCCTTTCTCATATTGCTCTCTTACGAATGCGCGAAGGGTGGAAGATTCGACCCACTCGCGTTGCGCAGGCTCTAATCCTTTCTCAGTGAGATCAGATACAAGACTACTAGCTTTCTCTTCTTCATTTCTTCCAAAGCTACAAGTGATCTGGTTCTTTATTAAATCCCCAAATCCATTGTTCTTTAGCCAAGTATAAGCAAGCTCTCTATTTTCTACTTTAATAGAAGCTCTAAAATACTCGGAAACTTTTAATTTACGACCATCAGATAATTTCAATTCTGATAGCCCTACTTCTGAAAATAGTGTAGGTAACACTTGTTCAGAAAGTTTTGTTACATATTCTTCTTTCTTTTTTAATTGCGCTTTTAAATTTGCAATCTCTTCTTCTGTTTCTGCAATGTCAGTTGCTACTGCACCAATCTTTCCTAAATTATCTTCAGGGACAGCAGAAGCATCTTCTTGCATTTGTTTTAATAGTTCGTTCATTTACCCTCTCAAATCTATTTCTAAATCGTAATATTTCTTTTCGTTACGGTCCCATTTAAGTACTTTAAATTTACCGTTATTAACTTTTGCAGCTAAAGCACCGCAAATTGCTATTATAGCAGGATCTCCGATTAAAAGCAAGTAATCATCATCATTAAAGTCTTTTAATTCTTGTTTTAATTTATGAGCAATAGGACCAGCAGCTAAAACTATTTGTTTTCTGTCTGGTAACATAACTTTTAAATCACCAAACTTCTCAGCTGATCTAACATTGTAATCCATTACTTGTGGTATAAAAACTGTCATTATTATTTCTTGATTTGGATTATAACATATGCTATAATTAAAAGCAAGAATAAAGAAATATAAAATGTATAAATTTAAAACTGAGCCATATGAGCATCAGAAAGATGCTTTAAAAAAATGTTGGAATAAAGAATCGTTTGCCATATTTGCAGAAATGGGAACTGGAAAAACCAAGATAGCATTAGATAATGCATGTATATTATACAACAAAGGAAAAATAGATAGATTATTAGTAGTTGCTCCTAAGGGCACATATATGAACTGGGTGGATCAGGAAATACCTACACATGTCCCAGATTATGTAGAAAAGGAAATTTTAGCATGGAAGCCTTCTAATAGCGAAAAATATAAAGCGGAATTAAGAAAATTTAGAGAACACGATTATAAATTAAAAATATTTGTAATGAACGTAGAAGCTTTATCCACAATTAAAGGATTAAAACAAGCTGGATTATTTTTAATTGGTAAATCTATGATGATAATAGATGAAAGCACAACTATTAAAAATCCACAAGCTAAGAGAACTAAAAATATTTTAGCTTTAGCAAAAGAGTCTAAATATCGTAGAATATTAACAGGATCTCCAGTAACACAATCTCCAATGGACTTATGGTCACAGATGGATTTTCTAGATCCTGAGATTTTAGGTCAATCAAGTTTTTATGCATTTCGTACTAAATATGCAGTTATGATAACAGCAACTGCTGCCGGAGGAACTCATAAATACCAAAAAATAGTTAAATTTAGAAATTTAAAGCAATTAGGCCAGGCAGTATCACCACATTCTTACCGTATTTTAAAGAAAGATTGCCTAGATTTACCAGAAAAATCTTTTATAAAAAGAGAAGTGGAATTAAGCGAGGAGCAGAAAAGAGCTTATACAGAAATGAAAGCCAATGCGACAACCATATTAAAAGGCCAATCTGCTACTGCCTTAAATGTACTTACACAATTAATAAGATTACATCAAATTACATGTGGTCATATGAAAACAGATGATGGTGAAATAATTAATCTTAAAAATTCTAGGTTGGACGAATTAATGCAAATATTAGGAGAGACAACAGGTAAAGTAATTATCTGGGCCAATTACGTGCATGATATTTTAAATATAGAAAGAGCTATAAAAGACGAATACGGTCCTACTTCTTATTGCACATATTATGGTGCAACTAAATCAGAAGATAGACAAAAATGTATTAAAAAGTTTCAAGAACCCAGTAATCCAGTTAGATTCTTTATAGGCAATACACAAACTGGTGGATATGGAATTACACTTACAGAGGCGAGCACAGTTATATATTATTCTAATAACTATGATTTGGAAAAAAGAATACAATCAGAAGATAGAGCTCACAGAATAGGTCAAAAAAATCCAGTCCTATATATAGACTTAGTAGCTAAAGGGACTGTAGATGAAAAAATCATACAGTCCCTTAGAAATAAAATCAACATCGCTAGAGAAATTAGCGGTGAAGAATTAGTTACTTGGATTTAATTTTAATTTGTTTTGGTTTTTCAGCCTCAGGTATATCCCTGTGATAAGCAACTTTTAAAAGACCATCCTTCAACTCTGCACCATTAATTTTAATGTGTTCGTGAAGTCTAAAACTTTTTTGAAAAGTTCTATCAGATATTCCTTTATGATAAAAATCATCTAATTTTTTTTCTTCTTTACACCCATAAACGTATAAAGTTTGATCTTTAACCTCAACCTTCAAATCTTTTTCAGTGAACCCCGCAACAGCAAATTCAATGACACCTAAGTCATTTTTTTCTTTAATGTTGTATGGTGGATAAGTTGAGACTCTTCTGAAACTATCAAAAAAGTCATTGTGAAAACCAAGAAAATGGTTACGTATTAGCTCTAATTCGTTCATATTTACCTCCTATTAAAGCAAGATTTAATATAAGACCCATTATGGCATCCTATTTTTGTCCGATGGCGCATCGGGCTTTTCGTCATTTTCAAGATCTCCTTGAATTAAAATGGTTCTTGCCTTACGCCACCTAGTATTAATACTTGTATGTATTATATGATACTTTGATTGTATAAGTCAAGTTTTTTCATAAAAGCATCGCCTGCTCTTACAAAGTTTTCACCAGTTAGTTCAAATCGTTGAAATATCAAATCACGAGAGCACATTAACACCACACCTTGATCTATTTCTGTATTAAATATTTTATTATGTGCGTGAGCATATGCGGCTAATTGCATAAGGTAATCTTGTACCCATTCTCTTTTCTTTGGTTTATTTGTCTGTTTAAAGTCAATAATGGCAGGCCTTCCTTTGTATAGTCCAACCATGTCAGTAGTCCCAGCATACTTGCCAGGATAATACAAATGAACTTCAGAACCCCATATTTCATCAATATCTTTAAGTCCTTCATCAATAATGACCTGGGCCATTTTCTGCGCTTGAATGCCAATTTCTGTAAGATCTTTGTATGCATGTTCGTTCACATAATGTTCTATATATAGGTGGAGCGCGGTTCCAATTTTACCGGCATCAGATATAATTTTTTCAGCAGCTTTTTCCCCTACGCGTTTTCGCCATTGGTCTAATCCACTCTTATCTTTGGTTTTTGAAAGTATTGTTGTAACAGAAGGAAGACTTTCCCCGTCAGGTGTAACGTATAACCTTTTGGGTCCATCTTTTCTTTTAAGGTCTGCGTAATTATATTTCTGTATAATTTTCACAACACATTATATCATAAGTGCTGCAATTCCGCCAGTATTAAATTTTTTCTTAGGGAAAGGTAATATCTTAGCACCTTTCATAGCATCTTGTCTTCTTTGTTTTGCCACTGCAAGTAAGTATTTTTCTTGATCAGTTAATTGACGAAGTGTGAAATTTGTTTTTGCCATTTCTGCTATATCATTTTGAATCATTTTATCCATAAATCCTTGTGACCATGGTCCTTTACTGCCCATTTCCATGTGCCAGTCATTCATAACTTTCATTTTTTCTGGATTTAATCTGTACCAATTAGCGAGGTCTCCAAACATTTCAGGATTTTTAACTTTGTGTCTTACATAATTCATGAAGGTCCCTGGATAAGGATTAAGATATCTATCAGATCCTTCAGCCATGTGCACAGCATTAGCAAGTCTAGACTCATCTGTGAAAGCAGGGTTTCTTAGATTTCTAACTGCTCTGGAATCAGGATGTTTTTGAGTTATCTGTAACACCCTGCGCATTGCATCTTTTCCTTTTAAAGATTTTAGAAGTGATAATATGCCGTACATTCTTCCCCTAAGCGGCCCCTAATTATTCATTGCGTCAAGTTTTTTATTTATATTCTTGACCTCTGTTTCTATCACTGCAATGCGCGATTCCATTTTAGTAAATAAAATTATTGCATTTTCCAAACGATCCACGTCTTTTTCCATGGCGTTAATTCTTTGCGATGTCATACCCCATGTGGCACCCATCGCTATTAATATTCCTGCTGCCCAAATTAAATCTTTAATACTCATCACCAATCAGTTCCCCAATTAAGATATCCACCTGACTGTTGATCATCTACATCAAATCCATAGCCAAAACTTAAATCTCCACCCATAAATGGTTGATTAAAATTATAACCTAGTGTCTGATCATTTAAATTAATATCAGGAATGTATGGACTAGCTTGGTCATAAATATTTCTTAATTTGTCAAGAGCAGAAGTGTCATTTAATGCCAACATAATTCCTGAGTTATCAAGTTGATTAAAATTACTACTCAGATTATAAGGCTTAATATAATCACCTGGATTAGGGATTTCACGTGGTCTATAAGGTTCTCTATCAATAAAATCATTTGGATTTATAGGGGTTTCACTGTGTCTATAAGGTCCTTTTTTAGGAGAAAATCTTCCAAAATCTGTTCGTTGTCTTTGTCTTTCTTCTACCATTATAACACTCCCATTATTCCTTTATTCTTGGAATTTTGAAATGGATTATCATTAATTCCTGTTTGTATGTCTGTAAATTTTCCCTGATTATTCATCACAGGATTCATTTCCATTAGCCCACCTCCAGCGGCGTACTGTGTTCCACCGCCATATTGTGCAGCAAGTGCCGCATCTGTATTGCCTGTGTATAGTGCTTGTGCAGCACCAGGATTCATTGTTTGACTGTTCATTATTGACGATCCAGCTTGGGATGTATCATATGCACCTGCTTCATCTGCATATGGTGCATCAACACCACCTTGTGGTACATCTGGTTTTCTCATTTGTTGTAATAAATTTGGATTGTAAGGAGAATCAATTATATTTCCTGGAATTGATTTTAAATCTTCCATAGATGGAATATTTTCTACGATTGCATCCTTAACTTTTTGTCCAGTGCTTGCACCTTGTGCCTGTAGTCTTCCTGATCTATCATATATTCTTTGTTGTTGTTCCATTTCAGCAAGATCTGCATCGAATGCTGTAAATTCTTCTGGAAACATTCTTATAATTCTAGCGATGTTTGCCAATCTAATTGTCTCCGGTAAATTTGAATCAAGTGAATTTTTAAATACTCGCATAGAAACTGGATTTGTAAGAGTTCTACCACCATAGTTTGCAAGCCACGTTAACCCAATCATTGGCCATACGCCAAGTGCACCTGTACCAACAGCACCTATTGCAGTTGTAGGAGAAAGAGATCTTAATGCACCTCTAACACCACCCATAATGCCACGACGCATCATGTATTTGGAAGTTGATGGAACACCTTGTTTATATAATCTTTCTAAAATAGTAATTAAATCTTCAAATTCTTTAACGGTAGGCAGTTTAGTTTTTTCTGCTCTTAACATTCCTTCAGGAATTTCTTCTCCAAGCATTTCTTTAAGTCCTTGATTTCTTCCTGCTGCATATAATTCATCATCAAAATGATTCCATTTTCCAGTTTTAGGATTAAATATTTTCAGTTTAGTAACCTCTGGTCCTGGTAATGCTTCACGCATAAATGCTCTAAGTGATGCACCTTCTTCACCTAATCCAAGTGCAGCTCTAAATGCATTTGCATCAAAGTTCATCATTCCTTGATCAGTTTCTGATAATGATTTGTGAAATGCGTTTCTAATATATGTGCCAACACCGTTATGATAAGCACGGTCACCAACTATTCTTTTAATTGATGCTAATTCTTCATACGCTCTTTTTGGTGTATTCTTTGCTGCTGCTACAGCAACTTCAAATAATCCTTGTCCTGCACGAGTCGAACTTGTATCAAGTGTTATATTGAATCCTCTTTGACCAACTTTAACAGCTGATTGTCCAACGTCAGTTCCCCATAATAGTAATCCTTTACTTACAAAATTATCATAATCTTGAAATGCTTTCGCTACTTCAGGGTATCCCATTTTAGAAACAGATCCAACGTCCGCTTCCCACGCTTTAAATAATCTTGTTATATCATCCGCATACGTAGTATTAGCTAAAGTTTGATCTTGTAATGGTTTAAGTAGGTCATCCATTTGTTCACGAAGACCTTTCATTTGAAACACATCACGCATTGTGTGTGTTTTACCTTCACCAACAGGTTTTATTATTTGGTTTTCTAAAAATCTAATTAATCTATTACTTACTTCTTGAGGAATTAATTGTTTTTCTCCTCCTTCTCCTGCTGCTATTTGAAGTTTTTTACGGTATTCTTTTAATGTTTGTTTAGCAACAGATACTAAATTTTCATCAGAAAATCCTTTACCCATTCCTTCCGCAGCATTAGTAAATTCTTTTTCTAAGAATTTAGCGTGTGCTTTAAATCCTCTAGCGTTTGCCGATGCAAGTTTTTGCCAATCAATTGCCATGTCCACTGTATTTGCATATGGTGCAAATGTTCCAAGCATCTTGTTCATTACACCTTCAATGTAAAAATCACTTTGCTTTGCCATGTTATCTCTAATTCCAGATCCAAGTAGAGGAGTAGGCGAGAAAGTTGCCGCAGCACCTTTGCCTATTGTTCCTCCAACCATTGTTCTTGCAAGCATTGTTCCCATTTCTTCCGTTGGTTCAGGCCACCATTCATTTGATCCCTTCTTTATTGGTCCAGGACCACCTAGCCATCTAAATAATCTTGAGTTAGAAGCTTTCCATATAGCTTCGCCTAGTTTTGGAATTCCAAGTGGATTTGCAAACACTACTTTTTCCATTGGTGCTTTATACAATCCTTCTTTTGGTGCCCAGTTTCGTAATAAATTTTGCTCCATTGTAAGAAGTTCATTTGAACTTACAATGCCTGGTGCTTTACTTGGTTTATCTTTAAACATTCTAAACGGAACAGAACCAATACCTTTTCGCACTGCATAATATGCAGGACGTGCACCAAAGAACATTGATGATATCATTGCGTCCCATTTAAATGCATCTAGTGCACTTTCTACTCTTGCTTTTTGATCTGGTCTATTAATTCCTTCACCCCCAAATGTCCATGATTCTGGCATAACTTCTGCAAGCATTGAGTCCATTAATCCTGCACGAATGTTTGGATCTTCTCTCCATTTTTTGGCTTGTCCTGCACGGTTCATGATATCAAGCATTCCTTCATAACCATAATCCGAAACTGCAGCACCACTCGCTCCTCCAACAATAGCACCTCCAATACGTGCGAGATAACCTAATTTTCCTTTTGGATATTTTTTTCCGTAACCTGATTTTAAAAATTTATCACGTGCTAATTTTTCACCCTTGATTGCGCCGTAAGTTCCTGCACCTATATACCCATAAGCTTCTAGTATTGGATAAGGATTAGGTTGATTACTAAATAACATTGAGCCATCTCGCATATCAAATACTTCAGGATCAACAGTTACAAAATCTTTATATTGTAATCCAGAACTAT
>VTLG01007202.1_pt1 | contig 16645 bp, 19 predicted proteins | sample 4694571 | NCBI WGS metagenome assembly VTLG01 (sample SAMN12604809, study PRJNA352737) | marine metagenome | biome: ENVO:00000447; feature: ENVO:00000209|ENVO:00000569|ENVO:01000036; material: ENVO:00002151; isolation source: viral sequences binned using virsorter ...
GAAACTTATGTTATTAATTGAATAATAACCTTAAAATAGCAAATTAGTCGATAAAAACTAGCAAATCCATCAAAATTAAGGTTAATCTGTAGTACATGAGTGTAAAAACAAGAGAAAACTTAACATTGAGGTGGGCCCAGGGGGAGGTGTTCAATGCAAAAAACAGATTTAGGGTACTGGTAGCTGGTAGAAGATTCGGAAAATCTTATTTATCCTGTATCGAACTTGTAAATGCTGCGATCAAACGCCCAGGCGAAACATATTTTTACTGTGCACCTACATATCGCATGGCAAAAGACATTGCCTGGAAGGAATTAAAGAAGTTAGTGCCAAGAGAGTGGATTCAATCAAAAAATGAAACAGATTTAAAAATTGAACTGATAAATGGTTCACTTATTGAATTAAAAGGAACAGAAAATGCAACCACACTAAGAGGTCGAAGTTTAGCTGGTGTTGTTCTAGACGAGGCAGCCTTTATGGATTCTGATGTTTGGTTCCAGGTTATCCGACCAGCGTTAGCAGATAAACAAGGTTGGGCACTTTTCATATCAACACCTGATGGCACGGCAAGCTGGTTTTACGATTTATGGTGTTACGTTCCAGAAGATCCCACGGGAGATTGGAAAAGGTGGAGTTTTACCACAATAGACGGGGGGAATGTTCCCGCAGAAGAAGTAGAAGCTGCGAAGGCTCAATTAGATAAGAGAACATTTAAGCAGGAATTTGAGGCAAGTTTCGAGAATCTTACGGGATTGGTGGCTGTCAGTTTCAGCGATGACAATATTAGTGCTCAAGTCCAGGATCTACAAATGTTACCTTTAATCTTGGGATTAGATTTTAACGTAGACCCTATGGCAGGAATTTGTGCGGTAAAGCATAACGACTGTCTTTATGTATTTGACGAGATAATGTTAACGGGAGGAGCTACAACTTGGGATTTTGCGGAGGAAGTTATCAGAAGGTATGGGGTAGACAGACGAATTATTGCTTGTCCTGACCCAACGGGTAGTGCGAGAAAAACAAGTGGAGTCGGAGTTACGGACCATAATATTCTTAGAAGGAGTGGATTTACAGTTATGAGTCCAAAATCTCCTTGGAAAATCAGGGATAAGATAACCTCGATTAACACGGCTTTGTATGATGCGAATGGAGATCGAAGAACATTTATCCACCCACGTTGTAAAGAATTGATAAAAGCATTACGAACTTTAACTTATGCTCCGAATACAGGATTACCAAACAAAAACTTGGGAGTTGACCATGCTTTTGATGCTTTCGGGTATTTATGTTTGCAGCAGTTTAACCTTGCCAAACCAGAGACATTAGGCCAAACTTCGTTTAGAATATACTAAGATACCTAATTCTTATCATGTACCATTCTACAACTAAGAAAAAGAAGAAGAAAAAGAAGGGAGGCAAGAAGAGAAGTGAATGTTCCTGTAAATAAAGCGTTATACTCTAGGGTAAAAGCAGAAGCAAAACGTAAATTCAAGGTTTACCCAAGTGCTTATGCAAATGCGTGGCTTGTACGAGAGTACAAAAAACGTGGTGGTACTTACCGAGTGGAGAAAAAACGTGGCAAGAAGTAGCGGTGGCCTTACCCGTTGGTTCAAAGAAAATTGGGTTGATGTTAAAACAGGCAAACCTTGTGGCCGTTCAAAAGGCGAAAAACGAGGTTATCCAGCTTGTAGACCCAAAAAACGTGTATCAAGTAAGACACCTAAGACAGTTGGAGAAATGTCATCAGCCGAAAAAGCACGATTTAAAAGAGAAAAAACAGGCAGTAAAAAGATAACTTATCAACATAGACGAAAAAAGAAGAAAAAATAACTGTGAAAGTTGCAGTTTCAAGGTAATATATTGTTATAAGTAAAATTTTTCTTGAATCATGGCATTTTTTCGTGGTGAAGAAGGCTCTGTATCATTTGATAACGGAACTGGAACAGTTGGAGCTATAGCTTCTACAACAGCTTGGACACTAGATGTAAATAAAGACACATTAGAGTGTACTGCTCATGGAGATACTTCTAGAAAGTATGTAGGATCTTTAATTTCTGGTACTGGTACAGTTGATCTTCTTTATACAGCAACATCTGGTGATGATACTGCTGAAATTATTACAGATATATTAACTGCTGAAGATGCTGGTGATGCTGCATTTAATCTTTTTATAGATACATCAGGTTCTAAAAAGTTAAGTTTTAACGGAATTATTACAGGAACTTCATTTAGTTCTACTGTTGGTGACATTTCAACTGTATCTGTTAGTTTCCAAACTAATGGTGCTATTACTTCTGCTGTCTAATGCCTAAGAAATCTTATTCAGCGAAGCAACGTAAACTCGCTGCTGTTGCACCACCACGGGATAAGATTACTGGTGCTGATTTTAAAAAGTTAAAGTCTAAGAAAAAGAGGAAGAAGAAATGAAAATGCTTACTCAAAGACAGGAAGATGCTTTAGCTAGGCATAAGAAGAAGGGTACTCATACTAGGAAACACATGGAAGAAATGAAAAAATTAATGTTAAAAGGTAAAACTTTCACTGAAGCTCACAAGCTGACGATGAAAAAGGTAGGTAAATAATGGCTAAACGTAGAGGAGTCAGTTTATCTGTAGGAAGAGGCGAAAAGTCTAAGAAGGGAGGGCTGACTGCGAAAGGTAGAGCTAAATATAATCGTGCAACAGGAAGTAATTTACAAGCACCTGTTACTGAAAAGAACCCAACAGGAAAAAGAGCAGCTAGGAGAAAAAGTTTTTGTGCTCGTATGAAAGGTATGCCTGGACCATTAAAAGATAAAAAAGGGCGACCAACTAGAAAAGCGTTAGCATTAAAGAGATGGAGGTGTTGAAATGACTTATGCTGTTCCTGGACCAATTAGAACTAATATTATTTCTTCTACTTCTGTAGGTGGTATAGATAGTCCTTTTACCCGCACGAGGGCTGTCCTCGACATGATGAAAGGTTGGGAAATAATGAAAGCCGTAACCGAAGGAACAGACTACCTACGAACAAACAGCGAAACATTTTTACCATTAGAACCGAGAGAAGATTACGATGCTTACCTTGCAAGAGTAAATCGTGCCGTATTTTCCCCATTTACCCAACGATTAATCCGAGCAGCCACAGGTCTTGTATTAAGAAAACCAATAGTGCTTACAGGAGATCCTTACTGGACAGAAATGTTCAAGGCAGATGTAGATGGCAGAAAGTCAGATTTAGATGAATACGCTAGAAGATTACTAATGTGTTCTCTTACATACGGTCAAAGCCATATACTCGTAGATTATCCTGCACCATCAGGAGCAGTAAGTCTAGCTGAAGAGCGTCAACAAAACCGCAGACCTTACTGGATAGAGGTCGACCCAAATAATCTTTACGGTTGGAGATTAGATAGAGAATCTAATTATGGAAACTTAATACAGGTAAGACTTGGTGAAAAAGCTGTACTGCCAGATGGACAGTTTGGAGAAAAAGTATTTGACCAGATAAGAGTAATCGAACCAGGAAGCTATAGGGTTTTTCGTAAGAAAGAACAAATTGAAGAAATGTATGACGTAGCTGACGGAAGTACAGCAGGAAATTTTGAAGTAGGTTCAGCAGATAAAGATTATAGACAAGTAGAATCAGGTAGTTTTTCTCTTGGCGAAATACCTTTAGTAACAATTTATTCTGGAAAAACAGATAATTTAGTAAGCAAACCTCCTTTACTTGATATTGCATATTTGAATCTTGCACATTTTCAAAGGCAAGCTGATTTAATTCATAGTTTACACGTTGCATCTCAACCAATGCTTGTGATGGAAGGATATGATGACCAGACCAAAGACCTTGCTATATCTGTAAATTATGCAATGGCAACTCAACCAGGAAATAAAGTTTATTATGTAGAACCTGCAAGTAGTGCTTTTGATGCACAATCTGCTGAGATTAAGGAATTACAAATGCAAATGGCAACATTGGGAATCAGTACACTATCACAACAGAAATTTGTAGCAGAATCAGCAGATGCTCGCAGACTAGATCGTGTAGACACAAATTCTATGCTCGCAATGGTATCTATGGAACTTGAACAAAAATTACAGAAAGCATTTAATTTATCTGCTGAATATGTAGGAATTGAGCCACCAGAAGTAAAGATTAGTAGAGATTTTGATATTGAAAGACTTATTGGACAGGATATTACAGCACTTAATTCATTATTTGAACAACAGGTAATAGATAGAGAAGAATTTAGAGATATTTTGGTTCAAGGTGAAGTTTTACCAAACGCAAATGAGGTCAAATCTGAATAGTCTGCTACAATAGTAAATAAGTACACCTTTATTATGGCTAAATCTTTAGACCATGTTCTGCAACCTGACGGAACTTATAAATGGGAAGAAGTAGAACTTATACATTCAACTGCACCAGTTGAACCTAAAGTTTGTCCTGCTCCCGAAACTTTAGTTACTGGAGAATCAGCTATTGATGGGACTGCTCCTGATAAAGGTATTCTGACTGCTAATTTAAAAACCATGACAAAATCTGAACTTGAAATTTATGGCCGTTCCATAGGTATTGAGTTAGACAAAAGGCACACCAAAGTAGATTTGATTGCCGAACTAGAACAATTTATTTCTACTAAGTAATTATGATTGAAGAACAAGTAATTCAGCCTGATTCCGTGACTCCTGCTGAACAGCCCGTGGCTGACATTCCTTCACAACCACAAGCACCAAATCTTGACGCTATAAAAGCAGAATATGAAGCAAAATTAGCTGCTGCTAAAAAAGAAGCTGCTGAAGCAGAGGAAAAATTTAAAGGCATCAAGGGTAAATTAGATGATGTTTATAAACAGAAAGAAGAAAAACGAACCAAAGATTTAGAAGAACAAGGTCAATGGAAAACTCTTTGGGAGGAAGCTAATAAAACAGCACAGGAAAAAGAACAGCAGATAATAAATTTATCTCAGCAGCTTGAAGAGATGAAAAATTCTCACGAAGCAGCTTCTACAAAGACAACAGCACTTGCAGCTATTAGTAATCTTGGTGCGATAAATGCAGAGCAAACTTTAGCATTGTTACAAGGAAAGTTACAAAAAAATGCTGAAGGTAAAGTAGTTGTTCTTAATGGTGGAGTCGAGCAAGATTTAAACACTTATTTATCTAGTCTTAAAAACCCTGGTAGTGGTTGGGAACATCATTTTAAACCAAGTTCTGCTGCTGGAATGGGAGCAAAACCAAGCCCTGTAGCAAATGCTGGTGGAGGTCAGGTAAACCCTTGGAAAACGGGCAATCTCACACAACAAATGCTACTATTAGAACAAGATCCGCAGCTTGCAGCAGTGCTCAAGCAAGAGGCTCAAAAATAGTTAGTTTCTGTGAAACTAATCCCCTCGTCTGTGACTAGGGTATCGCAAAAGTAACAAGGTAATCTGAATGGCTGCTCCGTTTCAGAATTATTCTGGCGGTGTCCTACTAGCGGACATCGTTAAGAGAAATAATCTCAGCACATACGTTTCCGAAGCTATCAAAGAGCGTAGTGCATTTATTAAATCTGGTGCTGTCGTGCGTAACGCACTTCTTGATGCAACAGAAGGTGGAACAAGAATACAAGTTCCAGAATTTAACCCAATCGCTCCAACTGAGGAAATCTTAGATGGTACAGCAACTTGGGGTACAAGTAACGCTGGTTATTTAACACCACAAAAGATTGGTACAGGAACACAGATCGCAACTATCTGTCACAGAGGTTTTGCGTATGCTGTTGATGATGTAGCTGTATTGGCTGCTGGTGAAGATCCAATGGGTCACATCAGAAATCAAATTGCAGATGCTATCAACAAACTAAATTCTGCAAGACTATTCAGCTTGCTAGATGGTTTGTTTGGATCTACTTTTGGACCATTAGGTGCAAATGCACTTGATTTAAGTGTAGGTGCTGCTTCTGGTGCTGCTGAAGCAAACTTCTTAACAGCTTCTACAGTTGCAAGAGCAAGAAACCTTCTTGGAGAAAGAGGCGAAGAGCTAGATACTCTAGTGATTCACCCAACTGTTGCTTACTACCTATATCAGGTTGGTATGTTAACTTTCTCTACTTCTGCACTATCTACTGGAACAGGTATTCAGTGGGGTGGCGGTGGTGTTGGCATCACAGATAGAAGTATTGGTCAGTTTGCTGGTATGAATGTTGTTATTGACTCACAAGTCAATACAGTTCAGCCTGGTACAACAGGTCATCAAAAAGAGTTCCGTTGCTACTTAATTAAGTCAGGAACAATTCTTGAAGGTGAGCAATCTCCTCTAGGTATTGAATCAGATAGAAACATCTTATCTAAGCAAGATGTTATGTCTGTTGATTACCATAGTGCTTATCACGTTATGGGAACTAAGTGGACATCTGCCACAGATAACCCAACTAACGCACAGTTAGCTAACGATAATAACTGGGGAATCACATACGATGCTGATTTAATTCCTATAGTTGAGCTAATTGTTAACTCACCACTTGATACTGGTACTAATCCTTAATATCATTAAATTGTGGTCATCAAACCTCACCTAATATGGTGGGGTTTTTTCTTTACGCTACAATAAAACTAAATTACTTTATTAATCGTGGCAGCTACCATAAATGCAACTGTAAAAGGAGAAAATGCTAATAGCTATGTCACACTGACAGAAGCTAATACTTATTTTGAAACAGTCCCAGACTCTTCAACTTGGACAAACAAAACCGATGACCAGAAAAATAGAGCATTAATATCAGCGACTCGATGGATTGATAGTTTTGTTTATTACGGAGATAGATGTGATGATGGACAAGCATTAAAGTTTCCAAGAAATAACTATCAAGTCGATGGTGTTGAATTGTCTTGTAGTACTATTCCAAATAATATTAAGTATGCACAATATGAATTAGCCAGGGCATTAGCAAATGATACCGATGCTATTACTGGCACAACTGGTAAAGATGGTAATTTTTCCGAAGTAAAGCTAGGTGATATAGAAGTTAAATATAACACTGCAAGTCAGGGCACAGGGTCAATAAATAATATTTTAGATGTTTACCCGTGGTTACAAAGTTATCTTGGAGCGTATATGCTAGGTGGAGCAGGAACTTTCCAATTAAGGGCGGTTAGAGGCTAATGGCAGGACAATTAGATACAGCATTTAGAAGCATTGCAAAACAGGTTGTTGCTCAACTTGGAGTATCGTTGGATAACGAGATTACCTATATAAGAAAAGGGACCTCTAGCTACAACAATGAAACAGGCGAATATCACACAGTAGATACTGAATATACTTTTAAAACTCCTATAGAATTTGTAGATTCAGATGAAGAAAGTGGTTTCCAAGAAAATACTGCAAGGTTGTATATTACCCCAGACCAGATTGGAGATAGTCAACCTGTACTTCAAGATGAAATCAAGCTAACTTTTTCTGGTTCAACTAGGTTTGCTAAAATCATGGATATTAGAACACTAAAAGGTGGTCAAGAGTATTTATTTCGTTTGAGGATTGTATTCTAATGACTTTAGTAAATGCAAGAGCAGCTATAGAAACAGCTATACAAGATGCTGTTGCAGACTCCGACCCAACTGTAACTGTAGTTTTTGACAATACTCCTTTTACAACACCAGGAAAAAACAAAAAATATGTGATGGTAAATATCAACTTTACCCAGGCTACTGCACAACCTCAAGGAGCAGCACAAACTTATTACCAGGGTTCAGTCAGATGCGGTGTAATGACACCTCCCAATAAAGGTTCTGCTGTAGCATCTGCAATATCTGAATCAGTTATTACAGGTCTTACTTCTGTAAACAAATCGGATTATACAGATACTTTTTCATGCACTCCAAGAGTTACTCAAATAGTAGGTCCAACATCGGTAATAACTGAGGCTGATAGTCACTTTTTAAGTGTAGTAAGCTGTAATTTTAGTGCAAATGGCTAGAAAAGTACGACCTATAACTCAGTTACCTGATGATATAAAAGAAAAGGTTGAAACAGCTTTAGCTGAATCTGCATCACACATGATATTTGGATTACAGAGTGCAGGTCCATGGTGGACAGGACATTTTGCTCAAAGTTGGGTTGTCTCAACAAGTCCAGTACAACCTACAGATTCTTCAAGGTTTAAGGAAGATAGAGATAAACAGTTACCTAGCCAATTTAATGACAGACCAAATAACAATGCCGTGGATTGCAACCCTCCAGGCAGTAAGGCTCAAAGAGTTTCTGGTGGAGATGGTGGCACACCTATGGATCAGACTTTTTACCCTGTTCAAACAAATAGAGTCCCAGGCAGACCAGAAGTGATAAGAACTTCTTTAAGTAATATTATTTACATAGGAAACAAAGCATCATACGCTGGTTTTGCAATAAACAGGCCAGGAGCAACTATGCCTGATACAGCAGGAAATCCAGTAACTTATGAACAACATAAAAAAGGCACTAAGGGAAGAAAAGGTCATACCCTAACCTCAAGAGATCAAAACCCTAACTGGATAAAAGTATATTTAGCACATGATGGATTTGTAAATAATGACATAAATATGGGTTTCCAATCAGTTGGGTTCAAGACAAAGTAAAGATATTAAGGTATATTATAGTAGTACAAATAAATTAATTTATGGCTGACAAAAGAGCTATTGACAAGCTAAAAGAAGCATTTTGCGTTGACAACGTAAGCCGTTACATTATTAAAAAAGAAGGAGTGGTAATTCTAGAAATATACTGGAAGCCACTAACTATTGCAGATAGAGACACCATTTATCAAACTCTTCATGCGATGAACAAGGCTAATGAAACTGATAATTTAGAATATGCCTTACAAGTTTTGATAAACAAGGCTGAAGATAAAGAAGGTAAAAGATTATTTAGCGAAGCTGATCGTGCCAGCCTTAGACGAGAAATACCTTTATCAGTTTTAACAGACATCATGTTCAAAATTCAAGGTGCTGCGGAGGAGGTAGATACCGTAAACTCCAAAAGCACATCTTAAAGAAGATAACTATTTATATTTACAGTTTTTCTTGTGTGAAAAGCTAGGGTACACTATTCAAGAGTTTAGAGAAAAGGTAACTCACGAAGAGTTAATTTATTGGAGTTCATATTTAGAAATAAAAAGTGAGCGAGAAAAGGCAGAATATGACAAAATAAGAAAAGAAGCACAAACAAAACGAGCACGTTAAATGGCCGAGGCAATTTACGAAGTAAATATAAAGCTAAATGCTCAGAATTTTGAGCAAGAACTTAACACGTTAAAGAAGAAATTAGAAAGATTTACCAAAGAAGCTAAAAGAAAAAACGAAAAAGATCCAATATTTAAAAGAGGCAGAGAACTAACAGTACTAAAATCCATTGAAACTACCAGAAATAAATTAAACGAACTAGATAGATTTGGTTTAAATACAGACAAAAGACGAGCCAAGTTAAGGCAAGCTGAAGATTTAGTAGCGAAAGGAAAGTTCAGAACTGCAAAAAACTTAGTAAATGAAGCACAGTTATTAAATTTAAAAGATGCTGAGAACTTACGTTTAGCAAAAGAAAGATTAGCAGAGGAGAAGAAACTAAAAAGAGAAAGGGAAATGCAAAAAAAGTTAGCAAGTAAGCGTGTAGGAAGCGTTATTAAAAGTGCTGCTATTGGTGGTGGTTTTCCTTTGTTATTTGGTGGAGGCATAACACAGGCTATACCTGGATTAATTGGTGGTGCGTTGGGAGAGGCAGCAAGTCCTGGCGGTGGATTTGCAGGATCTATTGCTGCCACAGCTTTAGCATCTTCGGCAACACAATTTGCCAATAGTGCAAGAGAAGTGGGAAATGCGTTAAAAGATCCGACAGAGGGTTTACAAAAATTAAAAGATGCAGGATTCCAGGTAAGTGAATCTACAGAAAGACAGATAGAAGCACTAATAAAAGCAGGGAAAAAAACCCAAGCATTAGAGTTAGTACAAAAAGAATTTGCAAAAACTATTGGAACATTAGGTGTAGACAACCTTAAAAAGTTAGATAGTTCTTTTGATGAATTAGACGATGCAGTTGCAAAATTAATTCTTAAAATACAAGCTGACTTAGCTCCTGCATTTTTGACTATTGTTGATCTAGCAACTAAGTTTGTGGATTCTGTGGGTGCAGCACGAATAAGAGCAAAAGCAGAAGAATTAGATCCACAAGCCTTTAGTAAGTTAGAAGGAGATATTCTAAGAGATTTATCAAGTAAGGTTTTCGGTATTGCTATTCCTGGAACCGTTGCTAGTAATACGGAAAAAAGAGCAGAATACTTCAAAAGATTAACCGAAGGTTCTCAAGGAATAATTAGGGATAAGCTACCAGAGTTTTTAGGAGTTCCACAGAGTACAGATGGTCCTGGAGGTGGAACTCCTTTTGATATTAATTTAGAAAAAACTAAATTAGAAAAACTCGTAAAACAAACAGAGCACTACGAAAGAATATTAGAAGTAGGTTTTGAACAGGCAGAATTAGAAAAACAAATTGCAGAATTTAAGGAGTCAGCTTCAGAAGCAGAGTTACAAAAAATAGAAAATGGAGAAATTAATATAAAGCAATTAATCCAAGAAAATAAAGAAGCAGAACAACTTGTTAAAAATGCAGAATTGGTAAGAGATGCGTTTAGAGATTTAACAGCAAATATAGCTACAGAATTATCTGATGGAATAAAAGGATTAATTCGTGGAACGTCTACTTTAAATGATGTATTAAGTAATGTTCTTGATAAAATGATAGACGCTATGTTTAACATGGCTTTCTTTGGTAATGCAGGAGGAACACTAACCAAAGGTATGGGATTATTTGGAAGTTTATTTGGAGGCTTCTTACATACAGGAGGTAAAGCCAAAGGTGGAAAATCTTATATTGTAGGAGAAAAAGGTCCAGAACTATTTACTCCAGGTGTAAGTGGTATGGTATCTCCTAATAGTTCTCTTGGAGGTTCTACTAATATAGTAGTAAATGTAGATGCTTCTGGTTCTTCTGTTGAAGGAGATGAAGAACAGGGTAGAGAACTTGGCCGTATGATTTCAGTTGCTATACAATCAGAATTAATTAAACAAAAACGACCAGGAGGTATGCTCGCATAATGGCTACGTTTCCTTCAATAAAACCCACATACGGACAACAGAAAAAATCCGCACCAAATACTAGAACTATTCGTTTTGCTGATGGGTTTGAACACAGAATATTGTTTGGACTAGCAGAACATCAAAATCCAAAAGTATATAATTTTACATTTGAAGTTTCAGAAACAGAGGCAGATACTATAGAAACATTTTTAGATGCAAGAGCAAATGATAGTGCCAGCTTTGATTTTGAAGCACCTGGAGAAACTGCTGCACAAAAATTTGTTTGCGAAAGTTGGTCAAAATCCATACCATATAACAATAGAGCAACTATCCAAACAACATTTAGAGAGGTATTTGAACCATGAGCACTGGCCCTATAATTACTGACTTACAAAAAATTAATCCATCTGCAATCATTGAACTTTTTAGTTTGGCACTTGATAGTACTTTGCATGGTGCTTCAACTATTTACAGATTTCATAATGGATCAAACTTGGTTTCTAATGGAGATATTGTATGGGCGGGTAATAGTTATGTAAAAATGCCAATACAAGCAGATGGTTTTGCTTTTCAAAAAGGTCAATTACCTAGACCCAAACTTACTGTTAGTAATGCAATAGGAACAATTACAGCTATTTTGTTGACTGTTAATCAAACAACAACTGGAAATGATTTAACAGGAGCTACAGTTACAAGAATAAGAACTTTAGCAAGATATTTAGATGCTGTAAATTTTCCAGGAAGTTCAAACCCTTTTGGAACTCCTGATCCCACGGCAGAGTTTCCACAGGAAATATATAAAATTGATAGAAAATCAGCAGAAAACAGAGATGTAGTCGAATTTGAATTAGCAGCAGTATTTGATTTAGCGGGTATTCGTGCTCCAAAAAGACAATGCACTAGAACAGAGTTTCCTTCAATCGGTAGGTTTATTGCATGACTTGGAAATATAAAGCATTGCTTCACGCAAAACGTGAGGATCCAAAAGAATCTTGTGGTTTGCTTTTAAATGTAAAAGGTAAAGAAAGATATTTTCCTTGTCGGAATCTTTCAATGACAGATCATCAATGTTTTATTATTGATCCAGAAGATTATATAAAAGCAGATAATACAGGTGAAATTACTGCTGTTATTCATAGTCACCCTATTACACCTCCTTCTCCTAGTGAGGCTGATAAACTTAGTTGTGAACAAAGTAATCTTCCATGGCATATTGTTAACCCAAAAACAGAACAATGGGGATATTGCGAACCATGTGGATATAAACCACCCTTATTGGGTAGGCCATGGGTTTGGGGTGTTACTGACTGTTGGAGTTTAGTAAGAGATTGGTATAAAGAAGAAAAAAACATTGAATTAAAAGATTGGGATAGACCTATAACACCAGAAGAGTTTGTTCTCAATCCGCTATTTGAAAGTTGTGCATGGAGAACAGGTTTTAGAGAACTTAGACCAGATGAAAAACTTATGAATGGTGATGCTTTATTAATGTCTATTGGATCTCCTGGTTTAAATCATGTAGCTATTTTTTTAGATGGAGATGTCTTACACCATTTAACCGATAGACTATCTTGTAGAGAGCCTTATTCTCAATGGTTATTAAAATGTACAGGAGGGAGGTATCGTCATGTTGCGTAAATTAAAATTATATGGCGAACTTGCAGACTTTATAGGGCATAAAGAATTTGAAATACAGGTAGATAGTCTTGCAAAGGCAGTTAGTTTTCTTATTAATAATTTTCCGCAAGTAGAAAAATATATGAATCCTAAATATTATCAGGTAAAAGTTGGCAATTATGCAGTAGACAAAGGTGAAATACATTATCCAATAGGACAAGAAGATATACATATTGTTCCTGTAATAGCTGGTGCTGGAAGAGGTATGGGAAAAGTATTGTTAGGTGCTGCTTTGATAGCTGGTGCATTTTTTATGCCTATAACAGTTCCTTACGCACCATTAAGTTTTAGTTTTCAAACTGGTTTTGCTGGTGGTTCACTTTTAGCTAAAAGCATGGCTTATTTAGGAACTGCCTTAGTTTTACAGGGTGTAAGCGATATGTTATTTCCTGTACCGAAACCAAAAGAATTTAAATCAGAACAAGATCCCCAATTATCATTTAGTTTTTCTGGAACTCAAAACACATCAAGAGCAGGTACTCCTGTACCAATAGTATATGGAGAAATAGTGACAGGCTCAGTCGTTATTAGTGGTGCTGTTGATACTCAACAGGTGCAAGCATGACTAAACCTAAAATTATTAGAGGATCTGGCGGTAGACCCTCTCCTCCTACACCACCCCAACCAACCAGAGCACCTGATACTCTACACAGTAGACAATTTGCTACTTTTCTTGATCTTATTTCTGAAGGAGAAATAGAAGGTTTTGCTACTGCTTCAAAAGAAGGCAGAACACAAGGAACTACTGCATATAATAATGCTGCACTAAAAGATGTATTTTTAAACGATACTCCTGTTTTAAAATCTACTGCCGATTCAACTAACCCAGTTACAACTGATTTTAACTTTCAAGATGTAACATTTAATCCTCGTTTTGGAACGTCAGGTCAGACAAAAGTTGAAGGTATTGAAAGTAGTTCTTCTGTAACATCAGTAGGTGTAACTGTTACTCAATCTTCTCCTGTTACAAGACAGATAACAAATTCTAATATTGATGCAGTTAATGTAACTATTACATTTCCTCAACTACAAAAAGCTACAGATAAGGGAGATTTGTTAGGTTCTTCTGTACAGTTAAAAATAGGAGTTCAATATAATTCTGGTGGTTTTACTGATGTTATTGATGACACTATTACAGGTAGAAGTGCCGATGCGTACCAAAGAGATTATAGAATAAATTTAACTGGTTCTTTTCCTGTTGATATAAGAGTTACTAGAGTTACTGCTGATAGTACAGATTCAAGTTTACAAGATGCGTTTACATGGACAAGTTTTGGAGAAATAATTGATGATGCTTCTACTTACGCTAATAGTGCTTATGCTGCTCTTCGATTGGATTCTATGCAATTTCAATCTATACCTACAAGAAAGTATCGTATTAGAGGGATAAAGGTAAGAATACCAGGAGCAGGTGCTTCAAGTTCTGGAACACCTACTGTAGATGCTGATACAGGAAGAATTATTTATCCAACTGGATATATTTTCAATGGTGTTATGGGTGCTGCTCAATGGTGTTCATGTCCTGCGATGGTTTTACTTGATCTTCTTACAGACACTAGATATGGATTTGGTAATCATATAACTGATAGTTCTCTTGATCTTTTTTCTTTTGTTACTGCTAGTAAGTTTGCTAATACATTGGTATCAGATGGTTTTGGAGGACAGGAAGCTAGATTCAGTTGTAACGTAAATATTCAATCATCTAGCGAAGCATTTGATCTCATAAATGAACTTGCTGGTGTTATGAGGTGTATGCCGATATGGTCTGCTGGTAGCATATTGCTTGCTCAAGATAGTCCAAAAGACGCAAGCTATTTATTTAATTTAGCTAATGTAACTGAAGAGGGTTTTAGTTACTCAGGCAGTAGTTTAAAAACTAGAAATACTGTTATTTCTGTTTCTTACTTCAATATGGATAGTAGAGAAATAGATTATGAAGTTTATGAAGATGCTGATGCTATCGCAAAGTTTGGAGTAATTATTAAACAAGTAAAAGGATTTGCGTGTACATCAAGAGGTCAGGCTAGAAGATTAGCAAAGGCCATTTTATTTACAGAACAAAACGAAAGTGAAGTTGTTGCATTTGCAACTTCTATAGATTCTGGTGTTGTTGTAAGACCTGGTGCTGTTATTGATATTGCTGATCCTGTTCGTTCTGGAGTTAGAAGAGGTGGAAGAGTAAGCTCTGCAACAACAACTCAAATAACTGTAGATGATTCTGCTGCAACAGATTTAGTGTCAACTAATAACGCAAAGCTAAGTGTGATATTACCTGATGGAACTGTAGAGCAAAAGGATATAAGTTCAATAGCTGGAAAGGTTATTACAGTATCTTCTGCTTTTTCTCAGACACCAAATGCTAATACGGTTTGGCTTTTGCAAAATGATACAGTTGAAGCTCAAAAGTTTAGAGTAATAACGGTAGAAGAATCTGATGGTATAAACTATGCGATTACCGCTTTATCTTATGTAAATGCTAAATATGCCTTTATCGAAGATGGTGCAACTTTACCAGCAAGGTCTGTATCAATATTAAATTTACCAAAGCCTCCTCCTAGTTCTTTACAGGCAGAAGAAAAACTTGTTGAAATAAATAATCAAGCGGTGGCAAAGATAATTGTCAGTTGGCAGCCTATCGTTGGTGTTACTCAATATCAGGTTAACTACAGATTTAATAATGGTAATTTTGTTTCTACAACAGTTTCCTCTCCTGATTTTGAAATATTTAATAGTGATATTGGAACGTATGAGTTTCAAATATTTAGTTATAATGCTGCATTGCAGACAAGTGCGACTTCTGCCGATTTAATATTTAATGCTGTTGGTAAAACTGCATTACCATCAGATGTTACTGGGTTATCAGCCGAACCAATAAATGAAAAATTAGTAAGGCTTAGATGGAACTTATCTACAGATTTAGATGTTACTCATGGAGGTCTTGTTTATGTAAGGCACTCTACGAGAGTTGACGGTGGCGGTACTTTTTCTAACTCTGTTGACTTGATTCAAGCATTGGCTGGTAATACCACAACTGCTGAAGTTCCCTATCTTGAAGGTGAGTATATTTTAAAATTTCAAGATGATGGCGGTAGATTCTGTTCTGGAGAAACTAGCGTAATAATTGATCTACCCGATAACCAAGCTCCATTAATTACACAAACAAGAAGAGAAGATTTAGATAGCCCTCAGTTTCAAGGTACTAAAGTTAATGTTGCGTATGACTCAACTACATCAAGTTTAAATTTAATTGGTGCTGGCAATTTTGATTCAATAACAGATTTAGATGTTGTTTCTTCTGTTGATGATTTTGGAGGCATTGTACCTTCTGGTACTTACGATTTTGGAGGCACTGCTGGTGGCACTACTTTAGATTTAGGTGGTGTATTTAGTCTTGATTTAAAACGTCATTTTTTAACAGAAGCATTTTACCCTAACGATTTATTCGATAGTAGAACTGCAAATATTGATACTTGGACAGATTTTGATGGAGTTCAAGCAACAGATGTTAACGCTGAAATGTTAGTAAGAGTTACACAAGATGATCCCAGTTCTGGATCTCCTACTTATACAGACTTTCAAACATTTGCTAACGGTACTTACAAAGGCAGAGGATTTCAATTTAGAACCAACTTTACAAGTGATGATCCTGCACAGGATATTAGAGTAAGTCAAATGGGCTATACAGCATCTTTACAGAGAAGAACAGAACAGGGTAATGTAACAGCAAGCGGAGCAGGTGCAAAAGCTGTTACGTTTACTAATCCCTTCTTTGTTGGTACTTCTTCCTTGCTTGGAGCAAATACTAATTTACCCTCTGTTGGTATTAATGCTCAAAATATGGCATCAGGAGATTACTTTGAAGTAAGTAGTATTTCTGGAACGGGTTTTACTGTTCACTTTAAA
>VTLG01009892.1_pt1 | contig 16644 bp, 38 predicted proteins | sample 4694571 | NCBI WGS metagenome assembly VTLG01 (sample SAMN12604809, study PRJNA352737) | marine metagenome | biome: ENVO:00000447; feature: ENVO:00000209|ENVO:00000569|ENVO:01000036; material: ENVO:00002151; isolation source: viral sequences binned using virsorter ...
ATAAAAGACATTAAAGGTTTTCCTATTAGGTCATCTACTTGTAATTCAGGCAATGTTTTTACCATTCTCTTTTCTCCATCTATCTCAACTTCTACTTCAGGACACTCAATGCCTATAGACTCACAGAAATGTAAGTACTTATCGTTACCACCTGGATTTGCCTCAAAGTCATCTCCATCTGTAGGGTTAAGGAAAAAGAATACTCCACCACCTTTAACTCTTCTACCTGCATAAGATGCACCTTTAACTTGATTACCCTTATCTGTAGTAAAAGTTAACTCTTTAACAGCATCTGCTATTTCTACATAGAAATTAAATACTTTTGCTTTGTATTTTTTTCTAACAGAAACCTCTGCTACTTTGCATTCTGTTATATGGCTTGGATATAACTGCTTTGATACCAATCCTACATTTTTATTTTGGCTAGGGTCATAATAGTGATGTGTATCACTCTTCTCCATAGCATCTAATATACTACTCATTTACACTCTCCTTCATTTTATTTAGTTTTATTATTGTTTGTTTATAGTTTTGAGAGTTTATACCCAAACTATCTACTTCATCGTGTATCTTATCAGAGAGCTCATTATCTCCTATCCCTGATAGAATTTTTTCTATATTTGCTCTTTGCACATCATCTAAATTATAATCTACTACTTGCTTTCTATAAACATCATCTGCTATGTTGCACAACCTATTAACTGCAACCTTAAAAGCATCTGTATTGGCAGACTTTAAATTATTAGATATATTGACATAACCTTTTGCATTTTTAGCTATCCTGTGAGATGCTACTGCTTCAAAATATCTAGGCAATCCTTCATCCACTACAGTTAGTTTGCCATGAACTATGATTTCTACATCTCCTAGAATCTCATATTTCCTTATCTCCCAGCTCCACATAGGGAAATGCTTATTAAGCAAACCTCTCATATAACCTTCATCTACATAATCAAATCCATCTGCCCTAGTTTCTATATAAGGCTTAGGGGTATCCATATTAGACAAATCTTCATGCTTCTTTACTAAATTATCTATTTGTTGCTTTATAGCCATAGCCTGCATCTGTTGTTGGCTAGGCATTATACCTTCTTGTTTTTTATCACTCATCAGAGAGCTCCTTTCTATTATCATTGTCACATTGCGTTTTATACATACAATATCTACACTCCCATTCTTTTACAGGAGATACATTGGGTCGAAGATTTGGCAAACCTAGAGAATGCTCTTTTACGATTTCTTTCCAATAAGATTCAGCAGTAAGTAACCTTGACATATCTATGTCTACCTCCTTAAGTACTGAAGTGTCCTTATTGTAATATAGTAGAGCCATCCCATCTAATCTACCAAATCTCCTTTTTACACCAACACCATATATTGCTACTTGTAATTCTTGATGTATACTAGGGTCTTTCTCTTTATTTCTACCAAACTTCATTCTATAAGACCAAGCATTTATAGTCTTAATATCATAGAGATAAACCCTACCATCATCTAATTCTATTATTAAATCTGCAAACCCCCTAACTTTTAAATCTTCTAGAAAGATAGGTTCTTCTATATAAACATTCTTTATCATCATTCTCCAAATTATAAGAGAAAGGTTGGTCTCGCTACTGAGTTCCCTTTCTTTAAGTTGATATAACCTCGTCAGGAATTACACCATTCAACACTTAATTTTATAGAGAGCCTCACATATTCCTTTGCCTAGGTTTTCCCACAGGACTTACAGGACCAGTTATTGGCTCTCTATTATTTCTTTTTAAACATACCATTATAACACTTGGTACAAATCTTCTTTCTATAATCTTCTACTAAATCTGCTACTGCTCCATGTGGTTTTATTAAATACATATTTCTAGATTTATAAGCACTAGAGTGACACACTTCACATTTAGCAATCAGCTTACCTAATTCTTTAACTAATTCTGGCATTCTTTTCTAGTAATACTGCATCCCCTAGTATCATTCCTGGCTTTTCAAAGTAATCATTATACTCTTTTGTGGCTACCCAATTAATATTTAATCCCAATACGTTTCCCTCTTCATTAGCTATAAGTTGTTTCCCATACTTTTCTGCTACTATCTCTATATAGCCACCTACCATCTTTTGCAATTCATCTAAACTAGGTTTTCTATCATTTATTACATATAATTCCATTAACTTATCTCCTCGAAACATTTAGAACAAACTCCATTATAATCATCTAGTAGAATTAAATCATCACTAAACTCTTCGCACTCCCAACATTTAGGTTTATCCATTTTTTCTCCTTTTCTCTATTTATTATAAATATAAACAAAAACCTTTAAAGGGTTTTTGTTATATATATTATATATATATATAGTATATATTATATAGTTTCTTTTGTTTCTTTTCTTTTGATTGCTTCTACAAGTGCATTTTGTATGTCAGTATGAACTAAATCTCCCAACCTAAACACTCGCATTACCTTATCTTCTATTTGCTCTGTAGGTTCTAGTTTCATTACACTCTCATAGTATAATTTCCTAGAACACATACCACTAGAACTTGCTCTATAACTGATACCCTTCTTTGGGTACTTTTCTAGCATTTCTTTTCTATTAATCTCTGATTGAGACTTTATGTAATCGTTATAAATACTTTCAATATCAAATGATTTTGAACTCATTAAAAACTCCCATTGTTGAACATTTTAAATTACGAAAAAATAATGACAATACCAAAACATTTTTTAAACTTTTTTTTATTCCCAAAACAATCTCAATCAGTACCAAATTTTATAAGGTCAAAAATATAACCAAAGTTAAAAATTTAAGGTCAAAAATATAACCATATAGATATTTTGATAAAAAAAATATAATAGAAAGGGAGTTCTCTAGAACCCCCAATCTATTTAACTAGTATCTACTGATTATCTTCTTCTTTTTTCTCTACTTTATCCCACTTTAAATCAGATATATAGTTTCTTAAACCATTTATCTCATCTTCCATATAGCATATAGAATTACTAGCATCATCTATACTGCTTTGACTTCTAGATATATCTTCTTCTATAGTATATCTGCAGTTATCTATCTCTTCTAGATAGTGATTTATCTTTTTAATATCTACTTTACATTCTAGTTTTGCTCCTTCAATTAGAGCAAGTATATCATCTGCTAGAGTATTCTCTGTAGATTTTAATAGATGAATTGCTTCATCTAGTTTATGGCTTTTATTAGTAAGCTGAATTAACTCCTCAGCTAGGGATTTTATATTAGACATATTATGTCTCCTTTCTTTTTTCTATTGTTTCACTTCAAACTTCTCATAGTAAGTATCGTAGTGCTTTACTATTGCAAAGTAGGTATCTTTATCTAGTCCTGACAATCTAACTGCATCAGGGGATAACATATTATACAAACCATCTTTCTGCACTTCTCTATATGCTTCCCATTCTAGTCTAGTTATATCTTTCATCTAGTTCTCCTTTCTAATCATAGAGAAGGGAACATTCCAACCTTGACTATTTATATCTACTACTGCTCTAGTCCTATTGACTTTTTTAACGATGCCTCTTTCTACTTTGCCTTTTCTATTATCAATTAGAACAACATCTCCTATAGATAATTCAACTTTTAATTGTCTAGCTAAATCATCTCTTCTCATTTTTATAGAACGCCTAACCTCATCTAGGTCCTCGTGAGTAGCAAGAAACATAATATGTCTATGTATCTCGTATAAGGCTTGTTCTCTCTCGTTAGTCATAACTAACTCCTTTCTTTGTTTATTAATATTCTATAGACACGTCATCTAGGTGTCCATTTATAGCTATTGCTCTTCCCATAAAGCACATACCAGGCTCATCATACTTTAACCTAAGTCTTAATAGGGGAAAATCTTTAGAGACTTTCTCTATAAAACTACTAGGTGGTGACCAAGCACTATCAAAAGAATATTCTAGCATATCTCTATCGCTATATTCTAGATAGCCACTAACATCCCATTTAGTACCCCAGTGCTCTAATCTCCAATTATACCAATTAGGTTTATCAGATAGTCCTTTTGTACCTTCTAGTTCTTTAGGCATAGGATATAAACCCTGCATACAGAAGTTAATATCTTCTTCTGCTTCACTAGGCTTAGCCCTATCTTTAAACATTTCTATTTGTCTTTCTGCATTTTCTCTATCAACTTCTGTATTAGTAGTTATTAATAAAGAATTGCTACACCAATTAGGCATATATAACTCCTTTCTTTTTCAAAAAACGTGGGTAGTATCGTCAGTAGGCAAGTTCCCATCTTACCTATATCTCTCTACTAATTAATAATAGAGAGATTTCATCTTTTGTTTATACTAATATTAGGGGTAGTTTTACCCACCCCTATATAGTCTTATTTCTTCTTTTTGTTTTCGTCTTGCAACTTATCTATTGTACTCTTGCTAAAGTCTAGGGCTAAATTTACCCACCAGAGAAAACATATTATCATTAAGATAAATACACATGGACTCATCTATTTATTCCTTTCTACCAGCCTATATTAGCTAGTGATTGTTTTAGGTTAAGTTGCTTTTCTGTATGAGTTACATCTACCCAGTTACCATCTACTTCTACGACTATAATATCGTGTGAATAGACAGACCCCATCTCGTCAAACATACCTACTTCTGAACCTTTAACATCTACTAGCCTAGTATTACCTTTTAGGTTGTCCATCATTATACCTGTAACAGGTACTCCTAGTTGAACACTCTTTATTCTCATTCCCTTCTTTATTTCATTAGTAGTCATAAACTACTCCTTTCTTTGTTTGTTAGTTATTTATTCTATTAATACTCTCTATTACAAAACTTGTAGGCTCTACTTCAAAGGTATCAAAGTCCTCTATCCATTCTTCTAGTATTAAAGCATTAGTACCTTCAATGTCCATCAAGTCTTTTATCTCTATGTAGTCCTCTACTATTTTATCATATTCTAGTTTAGTATAGATAGAAATCTCTGCTCCAAAACCTTGAACTGCAGTTTCTATCCAACTCTCTCCTATAAGAACTTCTTCATTATCAATGTCTAGCGATTGACTATCAGTAAATTTATACTTATCTGCTAGTGCGTCATATACTGCTAGAGATACTGCACAATAGCAAGTACAACCTTGCACTCCATTATCTATATGCTCTTGTTTTACTTCTACTAGATTATTCTTCATAGCTAGTTCCTCCTATAAAATTGTCTATACCAGACTTTTCTAATATTCTACTTATGATATAAGCTATATCATCTTTATCTTCATCTCTATTAGGAAGTACTACTTCCACTATTACATCTTTCATATTACCCCTTTCCTTTTATACTATATCTAGCAATTCTACCTGCAGTTTCAAACTCGTATATACACCAGTCACACAATCTATCCCAATCATCTAGTATATATTTCTTATCATTAGTATGTACTTCTTGACATCTAATACATAGCTCTGATTTATCAGACATATCTAACACTCCTTTCTATTATAGTAATAGCAAGTAATAATAATGGCTATCATCATTATTGTCTTAACTACACTCTCTATTATATATAGTAGGTCATACATTGCTTCACTCATTGTTAAACCCTCCTATATCTAGATATTCTTTTCTAAAGTATTCTTCTTCTATTATATTATATAGTTCTTCTACTAGGTCTAGTCTTTTAGGTAAGTCATCATAGTCACCTCTAAAAGATAGTACTGCTCTCCAATACTCGTGAGTATCTTCTTTTAATAGGTGTCCATAATCTGTTTCTATTATAGTATGAAAGCAACTATTACAAGGATAACCTCTATGTTGAACACTACACATAGTAGCGTAGTATAAACTTTCTCCTAGTGCTTCTACATTAGGTGTATCTTTATTCATCTTCTACCTCATCTTCCTCTACATTAAAACAGAATGTATCTTCTCTACTTCTAATTCTATACCAACCAATAGGACATTCTGATAACCAATCTTCAAATAACTCTCTATTATTACTCATCTTCTACCTCCTGGAAATTAGTATGTTCTTTACAATAGTCACATACTCCTAGTTTATAATCACTATCATAGGTAAATCTATCATCGTGGTCACAACCACAACATTCGCTATATAGTTCCATCTATTTTATCCTTTCTATTATGTTAGTTGTAGTATCATTTTTAGTATAACACATCATACACTCAATACATTTTCTATCACAATTACTAGACATATCTCCACTATAATCATCTGTTATATTGTTAAATACCTTGTCAAAGTGTCTAGGTAATGGTGCTATTGTATTAGGTGTATCATTAGAATATACAAGTATTAGGTTAGGTGGTTTCTCTCTACCACTATCTATTAATTTATGTACTAGCCAATACATTTTAGTCCATAATGTAAAGGTAGTTTTTGTCTGGTTTTCGCATATACGAAACAAATTCTCTAAATGGTTTCTATTAATCAGTTCCCCATGTCCATTAAATCTAGCAACTATACTAGGAACTTTTGGTAGGTAATCATAATCGTGTATCTTATAAGATAGATAATCACTATTAGATTTGAATCTAGGTACAGCATTCTGCCTAAATGTCTTTAACATACTCCAACTATAACAGACATTACAGATAGTACCTTCCTTCTTACTCATTGCTATACAGAACTTATTAGAAGTAGTGTCTGTATTTAAAGCAGGTATTCCTTCTAGTTTCCCACTCATCTTACTCCATTTATAGGCTTCCATATCTATCCCTTTTCTTCTAGATAATCTTCTCTACTAACTACATCACATTCATCTGCACAATCATAGCAGTAATTAGAACTTGGATTATCATCATCTGTTATATAAGCATAATACTTACCATTAACTATTAGATGGTCATTTATAGAAGTCCAAACCTTTTCTTCTACATTCTCTCTACCACAATCTCTACAAACAAATATATTATCTTTTTCAGGTAGAGTTGCTTTTATAGAAATTTGCTCTCTCTCTTTACTCATATCTACTCCTTTTCTTCTATTATAAATTCTATGTTATAAGAGTCATCTATTATAACCCCTACTACTTTAACTTTAAACTTGGTTTCAAACTCTATTACTTCTTTCCCAAATTTACTTCTATAAAAATAACCTCCTTTGGCTACACCATTGAAGTTATCTAGCCACATCATTCTAGAATCACTCATCTAATTAACTCTCCTTTCTAACTGTTATTTATAATTCTTTATTAGTAAAAAATACTAGATATAACCAGTATAATATTATAAGCAGTATAATATAACCTACTATTTGATTTGCTATTTCCATTTATCTATACTTTCTTTCTATGAAATATTTTCTCTGAATTATAATAGAAAAAATATAACTGTTTTGTACTACATTTATTGGCTTGGCTTCTATTATAACCCTTATACTTTATAAGCCAACCTATTAATTCTTTTCTAGTATTATATGGACAGGACATTATTACCCTAATATTAATCTAATAATACTACTTAATACCCATACTATAAGAACCATACCTCCTACTAAACTACTAGCAAATAGTACTAGAAGTGGTCCTCTTTTAAGTACAGTCCATTGATTATATAGGTCTCTCTTTATAGTTTCTATTAGACTATCCCTAATCATCTGAATTACATACCCACCAGGATACACCTACTAATAGCAATATATTAATAGCTAATAGAATTGTTAATATATAAGCTCCATATTCAAACATATCTATTGCTCCTTTCTATTTTTTCTTCTATCTCTAATATCTAATAGCACTTCATACATCATTGCGTATATTACTAATAGCAATGGAAAGCAAGCTATTAGAAGTATATTACCTATTATCTCTTGCATATTGGTTACTCCCTTTATTGTTTATAGAATATTAAAAAGTTTATTAGTATCATTATTATTACATAGTAATCATATAGTATAATTAATATAAGGTCCATATTATAAGCTCCATATTATAAGCATGTTATCTATCAAATTATTTTTTTTTCAAATTTTTCTAATTTTTTTTTAAAATTTTGATCGGGTTAGCTAGGAAGCTTTAAGTAGCTCCCTAGCCTTTATTTTAGGTCTTTATTTACTTAAACTGTCTTTTACTTCTTTTTTAGAGACCTTACGATTTTTGACCATTTCATGCCTAGTTATTTCCTTAGGTATTGAACACTTGGTAATATTCGCCCCAACTGTGTAATAGTCTTTTGTTGTTTCTGTTAGACTGTGTTCCAATAAAAATCTATTAGTTGCTAATTTATCTTTTACAAGAACTCCTTCGGCTACTAGACTATCATGAAATTTAATTAATCTAGCTTTGTAGATTTCTTTATTATCAAAACTAACTCTTGATATTTTCCACATTTTATTGATTATTAATTTTTCAACTAATAGCTCTTTTGCTTTTTGTAGTTCAACTTCGTCTGTAATAGAAAGTTTAAGTAAATCAAGTTGCATATTATAGCCAACGCAATTTGCACCTACTTTTACTTTATATTTTAAGATATTGTTTAATGCAAGTTCTACATTATTTAAGGTTTCTTTTTTCATTCTCTTTTATTTCCTTTCTAGGCTTTTATACCTATTGATTTATACCTACTGTGTTTCCTAGGTAGTATTTACCTAGTTTTAGCCCTTTTTCATCTTTGGCTATGCCTTAATTTAGCCATATTCTGACACCTACGCAAGCCATATTTTAGAGTTCCCCCCCCTAATAGGGGGTAAATACCATATAGCGTTTGACATACTCTGTAACACATTGAAATTGTGAAAAAACATTACAAAAAAAGTTGTTGTATTAAAACATTAAAAAAACATAAATTAATGTTATGAATATAAAGAAGTATGAACCTAACAAGTTGATTGCTATAGAGTTAATATCTAAAAACCCTTCAATGCATCAAAAAACATTAGCAGAAAAGATAGGTGTAGATGAAAGAACAGTAAGAAATTGGCTTACAGACCCTGATTTTATAGATGAAATTTATAAAAGATATATGGAAGTTTCTGGCATTGAATTACCTGGAGTTATAAAGGCTATGATTGAAGAAGCGAAGATGGGAAACGTACAAGCAGGTAGATTAATTTTAGAGCATTTTGGAAAATTGGAGACCAGAATTAAAGTTCAGGTTGAGAGTCCTTTTGAAAAGTTTATGAGGATGGATGGAGAAGATGCAGAGTTTGTAGATGTGAGTGAGCAAGAGCAAGAACAGATGGATTTAGCATCTAAGGTTATGGAGATGGAAGATATTGAGTTACCTGAGAGAGATATTGCCAATAGCAGTCCTCGTCTTAGGGAAAAAAATGAGAAAAAAACATTAAAAGAGAGTACTATTAAGCATATTAAAAAAGAAAAAGTAAAAAAACAGTTAAATAATGCTTATAGACTTAGGAAAAGAGCTGAAGCAGTTGGTTTAAAGCTACTTGGAACAGGCAGGCAGAGTAAAGGGGCTAGAGAGAAGTGGTTGGAAAAGCTTGAAAGATTAGAAATTGAAAAATTTGGTCGTATTGGTAATTAATATTTTATATATAAACATTTCTAAGTAAAGAAATGTTTAATATATATAATATATATAGTATATATATATATATAGGGGAAAAAGGATTTAAAAAATGAAGCCAAAATCTATATTGGTAAAACAGGACACAATAATAACTGAACAACCACCTACATATAAAAAGATGAGTTTAGAAACCCCTATGGGAACATTAGAAAGTGATAGTGGTAACCATTTTATTGACATCTTATCAATCATCGTTGTTATTGCAATATTGTATACAGGTAAGAAATTTATAGATAAAAAGATTAAATGAAGTTTTATGGGAAAGGTGGCGTTGCTCATAGCCAAAAGACTGTTGAATGGGAGACTCCACAGAAACTATTTGACAAATTGAATAAAGAGTTCAATTTTACTATTGATGTATGTGCATCTAAAGAAAATGCTAAATGCGTGAGATATTATACTAAAAAGACCAATGGGCTTGCTCAAAACTGGATGAATGAAGTTGTATTTATGAACCCTCCATATGGAAAGACTTTAAATAAGTGGATAGAAAAAGCATATACAGAATTTGTTAATGGAGCAGTTGTCGTATGCTTAATACCATCAAGAACAGATACATCTTATTGGCATAACTATATAATCCCACATGCTGAAGTTAGGTTTTTAAGAGGAAGGTTAAAGTTTAAACTTTCTTCAGGAAATGGTGACTATATAGAGCAGTTAGGATTTTTTGAAGAAGATAATATACAGTATTCAGAAGAAAATATTAGTGAGGCTTGGGCTCCATTCCCTTCTGCTGTGGTAATTTTCAGATGAATAAAGAAATTATAAAATTTAAAAAGAAATGGTTTAAGTTTACTGATTATGTCCCACACACAGGACAGGAGAGACTTCATTACCCTCCTGACGACCCTCGTTTTATAGTCGCTGTTTGTGGTAGACGTTGGGGAAAGTCTGTTAGTGCAGCAAAAGAGATAGAACTTGTCATTACGCAACCAAAGAAAAGAGCATGGGTAGTTGCTCCAACTTATCAGACTGCAGAAAAAGTTTTTAGAGAAGTGTGGGATATAATGATTAATAAAAAACAAATGCCCACAAGAAGAGCATCTTATAGAGATATGTATATAGAATTTGAATGGGGTTCTGTCTTTGAAGGTAAGTCAGCAGATAACCCACCATCATTAGTTGGAGAAGGTCTAGATTTGCTAATTTTAGACGAAGCAGCTAAGCAAAAAAAGAAAACCTGGGAAATGTATTTAAGACCAACCCTTTCCGATAGGAAGGGAAAAGCAATCTTTATTACAACTCCTGAAGGTTATAACTGGATTTATGAATTATACTTAAGGGGGAAAGAAGATGAAGAATGGTACTCATTTAACTCACCATCATGGGAGAATCAATACGCATACGAGGGAGAAAACGATTCAGACTTACTTGAAGCAAAACGAAACATGTCAAGAGAAATCTTCGACCAAGAATATGGTTCCAAGTTCACATCCTTTGCTGCTAGGGTTTACCCTTTTGATAGGAATCTTGATGTGGGGAATGTCAGTTATAATCACCAGCTCCCTACTTATTGTACTATCGATTTTGGCTATAGGCAACCTGCTGTTCTATGGATGCAAACTTATATGGAGGAAGGTGTGGAACATATTAACGTCATTGATGAAATTGTTCACGAGAAAAACGTAAAAACTGACGAGCTCGCAAAAATGATTAGAAAAAAACCTTATCATGTTGTAAATTATTTTGGAGACCCTGCAGGTATAAACAAGCAATCACAGTCTGGTTTAGGAGATATTGAGATTTTCAGGAGACATGGAATACCTGTTAGGTCTGTAAGGGACAGAGTAAGTAGGGACATAGAAGCAGGTATCAGTCACGTTAGAAGTTTTATCCAAAATGCAGAAAACAAAAGATTTTTACATGTATCAGGTAAATGTGTAGGCCTTTGTGAAGATTTGGAGAATTATAGATACCCTGAACACAAAGAAGGAACAGATTTGAGGAAACTACCTATAAAAGATGGGCATCATGACCATAGCATGGATGCTCTTCGTTATTTTTTTATAAATAGATTTCCAATTAGACAACAGTCTTTATTATTTGAGAGGAAAAACAGTAAATGGCAATAGATTATATATCGGCAATTCAAGAGTCAGTTAAAGCTGAAAAATTATCAAAATCAAAACAAAGAAGAAGAGAAGTAGAGGAGTTATTAAATTTTTATACAGGAACAAATACAGAGCATTATATAGAAGGATTTTTCTCTCCTGATATTTATTCAGACATCCCAATCTATAAAATGAATATTACTAGAAAATTTATAGACAAAATGTCTAGAGTTTATGTTCCAAAAGCAATTAGAAAATTCTCAGGGCAGGAGAATCCCTTATATAGCTCATTGACTCCTAACAAAAATGTTAGAATGAAACATGTTGAACGCATGACTAATCTTCTTGGTACTCCTGCCTTAAGAATTGCTTGGAATAATAGAGATGAAAATAAATCATTCTTTGAATATCAGTTAGTTTATTATTTCGATGCATTTTTCGATGAGTTCAATCCATATGAACCTAGAGCTATAATATATCCTGTTTTAAATCCTACTTATGATGTTAGCTACTCTAGAAATAAATTAGAGTGGGATTATTGGGATGATGATATGCATGTAAGATACGATGAAGATGGGAATATTATCTTTGAAGAAGCTAATCCTTATGGGATTATGCCTTTTGTTTTCCCAAGAGATATGGAGCAAATAGATGACTTTATTAATGAAGGTGCTACTGATATTACTAATGTTAATAAGCATATCAATATTACAATGACCAATTTGCAGTTAGGATTACACTATCAAATGGTCGGCCAGCCTTATGCAACAGGTGTTTATGCAGATGAACCAATAAAAAGAGTTGGACCTGATTATATTATTAATGTTCCTGAAGGAGGCACATTCGGCATCGCTTCTCCTCAAGGGGATTTAAAAGGTGTAATTGACACTATTAAATTCCAATTAGAAATGCTGGCACAATCTAGACATATGAGCATTAGTTTTGACAGCAATCAAGACCGACCTTCTTCAGGGATAGCTTTAATTATTAAAGATTTTGAACATATGACTGATTATGAAGATGATATAGAAAGATATAGAGAGATTGAGCATGATATATTTAAAATTGAAAAAATAATAGCATCTGCCAATGGAGTTAACTTAAAAGATAATTTCTCTGTGGAATTTGGCGAAGTTGAATATCCTAAGACAACTCAAGAGACTATTGCAAAAGAAGAATATGAACTTGAAAAAGGTTTTGTTACAGATGAAGAATTGCTTCAGAAAAGAAAAAAAGATATTACTATTAAACAGGCAGAAAAGATAATAGAGAGAAATCTAGAAAATAAGGAACCTGAAGTTCAGGAAATAGAAGATACTCCTGATGGCGAATAGAAGGCAGAGGACAGGATTTGGGACTGGAAGAGGACAGAAAGGTAAATTTTCTCAATGGTTAAAAAAAAATAAAGGCACTCCTAAGTTTGAAGCTATTGTGAGAGATGGCATGATATTCTATATTGAAAGACTTAATAAGGCAATGGAAAAGCAGTTTGAAGATTCTCAGCCAAGACCTAAAGGGAAAAGCACCATTAGATGGAGAAAATGGGCTATCAATAAAGGTCAGTATGTTAGAGGTAAGACTTGGGGTGGTAGAATGAATAACATAGATAGTGATGCGTCTCCTGCCAAAGGGTTATATCTTTCAGGAAAATTAAAAAAAACAATATCTTCTTGTAGAATTGAAGTTATAGGAGGAGATGTTCGTATTATAACTCCTAAATATATTGACGATTTTAGAGCATTGGACCCTACAACAAATAATATTACTGTAAGTATTAGCGAGAGATTAAAAGAATTAGGGTATTCAGATTATTATAGAAAGGTCCCTGCAGAATTTTTAGGGCCAAAGGGGGCTCAGTTTAGACTAGCAAAAAGTAGAGTTATGGCCTTACTTAGAAGAGCAGCAGGAGTAATATAAAAATTAAAGGAGAGTGTATTATGAAAAAAGATAATGATGGGTTGAAAAATATAGAAGTTTTATTAGAAAAATTATTAGATGAATTAGTTATAGAGGCTGTCGGCCCTGCATCAAATATACTCCCAATACCTACTAAAATGTTCTTAGAGATGGAAGCTATAGTAGGAGAGAAAATAAATTTAATAGGATTAAGCTAGGAATATTGTTATATTTTCTACTAGAATTTCAACAAAAAAATCACAAAAGGAGATAATATGTCAGAAGGACAAGAGAATACAACTAATGAGACTCAGGAGAGTCAACCAGTAGCACAGGAAGATGCTAATGTAGATTACAAATCCCTCTATCTTGATGAAGTGCAGAACGCAAAAAAACTTCGCAAGAGAGCACAGGATGCAGAAGTAAGCATTCAAGATTTTACGACACAGCGAGAAACCCAAAAGGTAAAGCAGTTAAGAAAGCAAGAGAAATTTCAGGAATTATCTGAAAATCTTCAAAAGCAACTTGATGCTGTTACCCCTTATAAAGAAAGATGGGAAACTCATGAATCTAGTCGTAGAGAAGCCTTACTCTCAAAGCTGCCAGAGGAAGATAGAGAGGCGTTAAGTCAGAAAGACTTAGACACTCTCGAATACATAGTTAATTTAAAACAGGAATCAAAACCTTCAAACCCTACTCATGCTCCAGGAATGGCAAGAAATGCTAAAATAGATACTAGTATTCCTTACTCAGATATGACTGAGGAGCAAAAACGAGCCTATTATACTGAGGCTGCAATGAGGCAAGGTAAAAGATAAGATTCTAAATAATTTTTCCCTACTTGAAGGCGTAAAGCAGTTGATAGAGGGATAAGAAGGAGAGTATTATGGCATTAACAGGAACAAATAATGTTGCCTTAGCTGGTGGTTTACAAGATTCTGGCGTAGAAGCAGCTTTACAGAACTTTATACCTGAGGTATGGGGAGCATCAATAATGGATTATATGGAGAAAAATCTCGTATTTGCCAAATTGGCAACTGACCAATCTGCAATGGTTGCAGGTGGTGGAGATAGAATCCATTTACCAAAACATACAGAATTAACAGCAAGTGATACCTATGGTGGTTCAACTGCTGCTGTTGAAACTTTAATAGACACTAACTTGGCATTTGCTAAAACATCAGCAATAGAAGATTCATATACTTTAGATATTAATCAAGCTATTCATAGTGCGATTTCTATTACTGATATTGCAAATGTACAAACAAGCTATGATGTTATGAATCTTTATACATCTAAACTTGGTTATGCATTAGCTAAAAAAATAGATGCTTATGTTGCTATAAAATTACTTGAACATGTTGGGTATAATTATGCCAATGGAACAGATGATGGTAATGGTGCAGGGAATCTTATCTTATTAGCAAGTGGTGGTCACGACTCATATGATATAACAACAACTGGTGTTGCATCTATGATAGAGAAGATTCATACAAATGATTCAAATCTTGATGACTGGACAATGATATTAGTACCTAAATGTTATTCTAGCCTATTCAAACTTGGCGATTTCGCTAGATATGATGGAGTTGGAGCAATGGGTGGTGAAGTTCCATTTATTAGTGGATATGCAGGCAAATTGGGTGGAGTCAATGTTGTTGTTTCAAACAACTTCCAACAATATAATGCTGGTGGTTCAACTCAAGCTCAATCTGCTACACCGATTGGTAACTTTAGCTCAAATAGTATAACAGATGAGAGTGAATTACTTGTAGGTTACTTAGTTCATAAAGATGCTATGCATATGGCATACTCTTCAGGAATGAAAGCAAGAGTTCAGAGTGATTATCATCTACCTTCATTATCTACAAGATTTGTTGCAGATAGTGTTTATGGATGTACTATTACAGGTAGTGGTACTGCTGGTAATCAAAAAGTGTTCTGTCTTACAAGTCCAGCTTCGTAGGATAGTAGTTTAATATAAAATAACATAGGGGGGTATAATGCCCCCCTATATTTAGGAGAAAAATTAAATGAAATTAACAATTACGAAATCAAATGGAACTAAACTTATAAAAGAGTTTAGAGAATCTGATTTAGAATCTGCGAAAGCGAATGGATGGGAAGAAATGTCTAAACCTAAACCTAAAGCTCCTAAAAAGAGTAAAGGAGGCAAGTAATGGCTAATAGCCCATTAGTTTCGTTAGAAAAATTTAAACTATTTACAATTACACCTGCAGTTCAAGCTACCCCTGATTATACAGCAGGGGATGTATTGTTTGCACCAACTGAAATACCTAATTTCTTTCCAAGCACAGGGGCTTCGTGTATATTGAAGAGTATATGTATAATTGATAAACAGATTGTTTCAACTCATGATTTTACATTGTACTTTACATATTCATCAACAGCACTTGGAACGATTAATGCAACTGCTGATGTTTCTGTTGGAACATTAGAGGAAATACAGGCGACTATTCCTATTGTTGCTGGAGATTGGATAGCAGGTGGTGCAGCTGGTAGTGTTGATAATGCTAATGTTTGCACTTTAACTAATCCAGCAGTAGATGGTATAGGTTCTGTTTTACAAGGGTCTAATTGGGCTGGAAGTAGTATTAGTAAAAGTATTCATGTAGTAGGAATCGCAGGTGAAACGATGAATGTAGCTTCCACATCAGATTTGATAATTAAAATTGGTGTAGAATATTAGTGATAGCTTCAATTAAAGAAATCGTAGAGGGTACATTATATAAATTAGATATGTATAGTGATGATGCATTGTCATTAATCATGAGGACAGGTTGGGCTGAATCAGGCTATAGAGCCTTAAGGCAATATAAAGGTCCTGCAATAGGATTTTGGCAGGTAGAAATGGACACAGTTAAAGATACTTTAGATAACTACGTGGCATACAGACCCCACATTATGGAGGTTCTAGAAGGACTAGGTCTGGATACAGAGGATTTAGAATTTTCTGTTTTATCTAGTATAGCACTACAATCAGCTTTCTGCCGACTTAAGTATAGACGAGATTCAAAGCCTATCCCCTCATGGGATGATATGGAAGCACAAGCTAAATATTGGAAAAGAATATATAATACCGAACTTGGAAAAGGAACAGTAGAGCACTTTATAGACTGTAACAAATCAAAAGACTAAGGAGAGTTAT
>VTLG01013387.1_pt1 | contig 16642 bp, 4 predicted proteins | sample 4694571 | NCBI WGS metagenome assembly VTLG01 (sample SAMN12604809, study PRJNA352737) | marine metagenome | biome: ENVO:00000447; feature: ENVO:00000209|ENVO:00000569|ENVO:01000036; material: ENVO:00002151; isolation source: viral sequences binned using virsorter ...
GAGGTCAAGGCAAATAAAAAGTGAGTGGATAAGGTGCTAAATAAAGTTATATTTGCTAAGTAATAGTGCCTGTCCAACGTATAAGTAAGTCATTTAAGGACATTAGTATGTCTTTTCAGGTTAATCCTTTAACCAGTGACCTTATTGCGATTAAAAATACAACAGCTATTGCTCGTTCTCTAAGGAATTTGGTTCTTACCACTCCTGGAGAACGTTTTTTTAATGAAAACTTGGGATCACAAGTCAATAATCTCTTATTTGAAAACGTTGATGACGTTACAGCAATGTCTGTAAGGTCAGAAATCATCAATGTTATCGAAAGTTATGAACCAAGAGTTAAATTAATCAGAGTTAGTGTTGATGCTAACATTGATAGCTATAATATGGACGTAATAATTGTTTATGAAGTCGTGGGAATTGATATTCCACCCCAAGAATTGTCATTTGTGCTAATACCAACAAGATAAATGCCATTAGTTAACTTTGCTAATCTGGATTTTGACCAGATTAAGGTATCAATAAAAGATTATCTCAGGGCCAACTCCAAATTTACGGATTATGACTTTGAGGGATCTAATTTATCCTCAATTATTGATATACTTGCCTATAATACGTATATCACCTCCTACAATGCCAACATGGTATCGAATGAGGTGTTCTTGGATAGTGCTACATTGCGAGAAAATGTAGTTTCATTGATACAAAATATTGGATATTTGCCTAGATCAAGAAGAGCAGCAAGAATTAATGTCTCATTTTACGTAGATACAACAGGATATTCGTCACAACCTCAAAATATCAAATTACACAAAGGAATAGTAGCAACTACAACAGCATTTGCGAATGAAAGTTATACCTTTGTATCTCTAGACGATATTATAAGACCCGTTAATAATAATAGAGCAGTATTCAGTAATCTTGAACTTCTTGAAGGAACTCAAATTACTACTAATTTTACAGTAGATTCTTATGATCCGAATCAACGATTTATCCTTCCAAACAGTGGAATTGATACAACTACTATTCGAGTTACAGTAAAACCTTCTAGAACATCAAATACTAGTAGAACTTATCATCAAACAGGTGCTGTAACGAGTTGTCATGGTCATTATACAACAAATCAAACTTTATTTGAAATAAATCATGAATCACCTATCTATTGGGTGCAGGAAATAGAAGGAGAAAGGTATGAATTAATCTTTGGAGACGGTATTTTTGGTAAAAAACTAGAAGCTCCGAGTTATATTGAAGTTTCTTATATTGTATGTAGTGGAGCAGATGGAAATGGAATATCTAGTGCTACTTTTAGTGGTACTTTAACTGATGGTAGGGCTGGAGGAATAGCATTAACCTCTGGTATCTCTCTACTTAATGTGACTACAAGCTCACAAGGAGGTGCTCCTATTGAAGATATAAACTCTATTAAGAAATATGGTCCTAGAGTCTATGCATCACAGAACAGAGCAGTTACTGCTGACGATTATGAAGCATTAATTCCTAATGTATTCCCTGAAACTGAAGCTATTTCTTGTTATGGGGGAGAAGAATTGAGTCCTCCTCGATTTGGAAAGGTTTTTTGTGCTGTAAAACCTGTAAATGGTAATTATTTGTCAAATGCACTAAAAGAAAACCTTAAAAATACAGTTAGAAAATATAATGTAGGTGGAATTGAGTTAGAATTAACAGATTTAAAATATTTGTATATAGAACCAGACATAAATGCATATTATGATTGTAATTTAGGAAAATCTAGAGAAGATATTATAAATGCAATAATAAATGCCATTGCAGAATATATTAATAGTGGAGATTTGGGTAAATTTGGAGCAACTTTTAATTTTAGTAAATTCCAATGTATGATTGATGGTGCTGATCCATCTATTACCTCTAATATTACGTCTATAAGGATTAGAAGGGATCTCAGAGTAGCGTTAAATAGTTTTGCGGAATACGAACTATGTTTTGGAAATTGTATGTTTGTTAAAAACTGCAAGGGTCATAATATTAGAACTACTGGATTCCATGTTTCGGGAATACAAGGAATGGTGTATCTCGGAGACAAACCAAATGACGATGATCATTCTAAAGGAACCATGTTCTTGTTCAGATTAATGTCACCAACTCAGCCCGATATCGTAAAACAAAATGTAGGTACTATTGATTATGAACATGGAGAAATAAAATTAGCTCCTATTAATATTGTAGATACTGATGTTTATTATGATTTTCCTGTGATTGAATTTGATGCAGTTCCTTGTTCTAATAATGTACAGGGATTACATGATCTCTATTTGCAACTAGGAAATGGTAATGGTGATGATGGAAGTGGAAATGGAAGTGGTATTGATGTAAATGCTGCATGTGATACAGAACCTCCTGCTAATACTTATGGTGATAATCTTTTAGTTCGTGGTGTACCTCATTTTGGATGTAATACAGATGGAACTGTGACTACAACAGTTGACACAGTTGATAATGCTGATGGTTCTTATACTGTAACAACCACTTCAGTAGGTAGATCAGAGGCTGTTACATACTATCCTGATGGACGTACAAGCATGGTGGTTTCTCAAGCAGCAGCAGCAGGTGATATTCCAACAGGAACTGCAATGGCAACAACAGCAGCAATGCCAGTTGCAGGAGCTCCTGCTACAACCACTGGAGGCGGTGGAGGTCCCACTGGAGGTACTGGTGGCGGTGGAGCTACTGGAGGTGGTGGTGGTGGATATTAACTTTCATATTCTTACTAAGATTAACATATACAAAAAATGATATCAACAGATTTAACCAGAGTTCAAATACAGAGTATAGTTGAGTCTCAACTTCCTTCTTTTGTACAAACAGATTTTCCTTTATTGGGAGAATTCTTACAGCAGTATTATGTCTCTCAGGAGGCTCCTACTGCTTCTGCTGATGTTTTACAAAATATAGATGAATATGTTAAATTAGTTACTTTAACCACTAATACTGATAGCACTCGATTAAGAACGGATATTAATCAGGGAACTACTGAAATTCCTGCGTCTTTTGATTTAGAAGAAAATATTATTGGTACATATGAGTTTCCTGAAAGATTTGGATTGATTAAAATAGATGATGAAATCATTTTATATGAAGAAAAAACAAGTAATACCTTTAAAGGGTGTATTAGGGGATTTAGTGGAATAACTGCTTATAATTCACTTCATAGTGATCAATTAACTTTCTCAGAATCAAATATTCAAACCCATAGAGTTGGTGCGAAAATAGTAAACTTAAGTGCATTATTATTTGCTAGATTTTTAATTAAAATCAAAGGTTTATATTCTCCTGGTTTTGAAAATAGACAATTAGATGAGGATTTAAACCAAAGACTTTTTGTTTCTAGAGTTAAAGATTTTTATCAATCAAAAGGAAGTGATGAATCATTTAGAATCCTTTTTGGAGCTTTATATGGAGAAAGTTGTGAAATAATAAGACCAAGAGATTTTCTTTTTAGACCATCTGATGCTGATTATAGAATTGGTAAAAATATGGTTGTTGAATCTCTATCAGGGGATCCTTCAAGACTTTTAAATTGTACTTTATTCCAAGATGCATATCCAAATTACGGAATAACTAAAGCCTTTGCTCCAATTGCCAATATTGAGAAAATAACTGACGATCAAAAAGAGTTTTATAATTTTGCAACGGATTATGGATATTCTGCAGACATCTCTCTTAGGGGAAATGTATATGGAGAATTTTCTGCTCATCCTATTACAAAAATAATAACACAAGTTTCGGGTGGTTCAAGTGTTATTGACGTAGACTCTACAATTGGATTTCCTCCAACAGGTGAGTTAGTAACAACTTATGGTTCAGGTATCACAGGTATATTAACATATCGTTCTAAGTCTATAAATCAGTTTTATGGAGTAGGAATAGCTAATACTAGTGTCATTGGTATTGGTAGTGATGATTCTATCAATTTAAAAGAGGATATTAGATTAAATGTTTATGCATATGCATATATCGGTATTGGAACCACAACTAGAGTTGATGTAAGAATCGGAAATGTTCTTTCTCAACCAATAGTTAGTAGAGATACTTATTATTATGATGAAAATGATGTTGCAAAAGTAGAAAGTTTAGGAATTACTACCTCAGGACCAAAAGTAGACAATTGGTTTTATAATTTAGCTATTAAGTATGATATAGAATCAGTAACCTTAGTAGATGAATCAGACTTTACTTATAATATTGTAACTAAGGATAAAAATAATTTAAAAGTTGGTGATAAAGTTGTTATTACGGATACCCAAGGAAGTACTCAAGATTCTTCAGTTGTAGAACTTACCAGCGAGTATAGTTTTTCCGTCAAAGGCCAAGGTCGTATCGTTAGTGCTAGTTCTAGTGTTGAAAGAAAAATTTTAAGAAGTAAAGTTGATGTTAATCTTAAAGAATATCAATATGTGAATGATTATCTTGCAGATGTTCAAAATGTATATTTAAAATTTAATAATGATCTTTTGGTTGCCTCTTCTTCTATTCCAAATTATCAAAATGCCCCTTTAGACTTTAATGACAGAACACTTACCTTAACTGGTAGTTATAATGGAGATACTTTTAGTTTCTTAGGTATAGAGGATCATGGATATTACAGTGGAGATGCGGTTTATTATGATTCTTTTATCACTGAAGAATCTGACTTTTTAGGAAATAAGATTCAAACTGTCAGTAAATTCCCTCAGATGGATCCTGGCGTTTTCTATGTAAAGAGAGTTAATGCTAACCAATTAAAACTTTCTTCTAGTAGAACTAATATTGATAATGAACAATTTATTTCAGTATCTGGTATTGTTACTTCAAATACTTTAAAACCTTTTGATTTTCAAGGTAAAAAAGTAGATAATCAATTATTGCTTAGAGAAATAAAATCTCCTAATCCTAAAACTGGTGAGTTTATCACTGAACCAGGAAATAGAACAGGTATATTAGTTAATGGTGTTGAAATTTTAAATTATAAAGCAAAAGATAGTGTTTATTATGGAACTATTGAAAAAATTGATGTAACTGCTGGAGGAAGGAATTATGATGTTATCAATCCTCCACTTTTACATTTAGAAGATAATGTAGGTTCAGGTGCAACAGGTATATGTGCAGTTAAAGGTAATTTAAATGCAATTGATGTTGAAGAGAGTGGATATGATTATACATCAGATCCTATTGTTACTATAAGAGGTGGTAATGGTACAGGTGCTCAAGCCTTTAGTAATACTATTTTTAAACATCATGATGTTGAATTTAATTCGATTGGTTTAGGTACTAATAGGTCAGATCGGGTTATTTTAGAAGCTGATACCATAGGATTTTCTACATTCCACAAATTTAAAAATGGTGAAAAAGTAGTTTATAAGACAAATGGTGGAGTCGCTGTAGGGGGACTTTCTACTGATTCCATTTATTATGCACATACGGTAGGTGTGTCTACAATAAAACTCTATACTAATCAAACAGAGGCTATTAAGGCAGGTGTAAATACTGTTTCTTTAACAAGTTTCGGAGAAGGAGTTCATCAATTCCAAACATTTGAAAAGAAAAGAATTATATCTAGTATTTCAGTTGTAAACAGTGGATCTGGATACGAAAATAAGAAAAGAGTTATAGTTTCAGATGCAGGAATTAGTAGTTCTCTTAATCAAGTATACATTCAAGGTCATGGGTATAAATCAGGAGAAATTCTTCAATATTCCTTTACTGGACCTAAAAAAGACTGTATTGGTGGTATAACTTCAAATACTGATTATTATGTTACTTCTATTGATGAAGATAATTTCAAATTATCAAGTGTAGGAGTAGGAACTACTGCTAAAGACCATTATTACAATACAAAACAATATATTGGATTTTCTTCAGTTGGATTAGGTACAGGACAACATTCATTTAATTATCAACCCATTACAGTAACTCTAAGTGGTCAAATTGGAGTGGTTACTGCTACGGGTCAAGATTTTAGTGCTAAAATTCAACCATTATTTAAAGGTGCTATTGATTCAGTCCAAATTACTAATGCTGGTTCTGCATATGGGTCATCTGACATTTTAAATTATGATAATCAACCTTTATTTGATTTAAAAGCAGGAACCAATGCAGAAGTTAGTGTAGTTATTGATAATGGTAGACTTAAAGAAGCTGTAGTAACTAATGAAGGATTTGGATACGATGCTCCACCTACATTAACTATCTTTAGTGATGGATCTGGTAGTTATGGAAAGATTGTTCCTGTTGTCCGTGATGGTAAATTAGTAGATGTTAGAATTGCTAATGCTGGTATTGGATATACTGGTAATATCATCGTAGGAGTTAGACCTAGTGGTTTAAATGCTCAATTTAGAGCTCGTCTTAAAACATGGACTGTTAATTTATTCCATAAGTATCTTGATATTATTTCTGTTGATGATGGAATTTTAGATCCAGCTGTAAATATAGATTTAGGCATACAATATACTCATTTATATACACCTAGAAAATTAAGAGAATCTGTATATGTTAGAAACCAAAATAATGATGTAAAATATGGTCTTTTTGATTTAGAGAAAGTTAATGATCAGGAAGTCGCTACAGAGTACCATTCTCCCATTGTAGGGTGGTCTTATGATGGTTACCCCATATATGGTCCTTATGGATATACGAAGCGTGATGGGGGTGTTGTAAGGGCAATGAAGTCGGGATATAAATTAACAACTTTGAGTAATAGGCCTTCTATATCCGACTTCCCTCAAGGATTTTTTGTTGAAGATTATGTATTTGATGATTCGGGTGATTTAGATATACATAATGGTCGTTTTTGTGTAACACCTGATTATCCAAATGGTGTATATGCTTATTTTACAACCATTAATCCTACTCTTATTGAAAACTCAGGGCCTTTTAATAAGTATAGAATTCCTGAATTTCCTTATTTAATTGGAAACACTTTTAAATCAGAACCTAATCCTTTTAATGCGAATACAAAATCAAATCAAATAGATTATAATTTAGATAATACAGAATGGTTTAGGAATACTACTCCATATTCTTTAAATAAAAATAGTTCTTATTATGATTTCTTATTTCAACCTACTAGAGATCATGATTTTAATGTAAATGTAACTAATGTTACTACTGGTGATATTCAATCTGTTGGTATTTTAACAGGTGGAACAAATTATCAAGTTAATGATAAAATACTATTCCAACCTTTAATAGGTGCTCAAACAGCAAAGGCTAAAGTTTCTACAGTTGAAGGAGTAAATGTTACTAATGTTAGTGTTGCTTCTAGTACAGTTACTGAATTAGAGATTATTCCTTTTGATGCTAGTGGAAAATACGTTGCTATTTCTACTTCACCTCATCATTTGATAAAGAATGATTTAGTATCTCTTTCAGGATTTAATACTTCAATTAGTTCTCTCCAAGGAGGATTTAGGATTGGTGTTAGAACAGAATCACTTTCATTAACAGGTGGAGTAAGTACTACGGGAGTTACTGGTATAGTTACTTACTTTAAGGTTGCTGGATCTTTAGATGTTGATTTGTTATCAATCGGAGAAAATGATATTCTTGGAATTGGGACAGAAAAAGTAAAAGTATTAGAAGTTGATGAAAAGAATTCAAGATTAAGAGTATTAAGAGCTCAAAATGGAACTATATCTGTTGCTCATACAGCAACTTCAATTATAACTGAAGATGCTAGAAAATTTACTTTTGATACTATACCTCAGAATGACATAACATTTGAATCTACACAAGAAATTTATTTTGAACCTAAGGAAGCAGTAGGATTGGGTACTCTTACTGGAGTTGGTATAGGAACAACTATTTTCTTCTCTAATCCTGGTGCAGGACTAACTCAAGTTTATATTCAATCACAATCTATTTTCTTACCAGATCATGAATTAAATACGGGTGATCTTTTAAGATATAGAACTAATAGTGGGGATCCTATTGGAGTTTCTACTGATGGTACTACATCCTTTAATCTACCAGATGAGTCTAGAGTATATGTTGGAAAAATTTCTAATAATCTTATTGGTATTTCTACCTTTAGAGTAGGTTTGGGATCTACTGGTACTTTTGTAGGTATTGCAAGTACTAATAAATCTGGAGGATTACTAAGATTTACTGGTCTAGGAACAGGAGTCTATCATAGTTTCAAAACTATAAAAGATTTTGTTGTTACTGGAGAAGCAAATAAAAATGTAGTTACTGTAGCTACTGCATCTACTCACGGTTTATTATTGGATGATAATATAATAATGGATACGCAACCAGGTATTCATACTAATATTTTGGTAAAATATAATGACTTTAATAGAAGAATGGTTTTTGATCCAAAATCATTCACTGCTGGAAATGTCGATGTTATTAATAATACAATTACAATTACTAATCACGGATTAAATGATGGCGATAAAGTAATTCATACAGCAGCTGCTTCATCTGGTGGTTTAGAAGATGAGAAAATTTATTATATTGTTAGACAATCTAAGAATAAAGTAAAACTTTCTTTAAGTAGATTTGAATCTTTAGAATTTACTCCTGAAGTAGTTAATATAACATCTACTTCTGCAGGTACTCTTTCTCCTATTAATCCCTCTTTAGATTTTTATAAGACTAATACAGTTAAGTTTAATTTGTCGGATCCTTCTTTATGTTCTTTTGTGGGATTAGCTTCTTATTCCGCTTTTAATTTAGATTTATATACTGATAGGAAATTTGAAGATGTATTTTATTCAACCCGTACAACTAATAAGTTTGAAGTATCTAAAACTGGTACAGTAGGAATTTCTACAGATGCAGGTCTTACACTTATAGTTAATGATAGTCTTCCTGAAGCATTATTTTACAAATTTACTCCAGTACAGGGAGATACAATTTCAGATATTAAAAAAGAACTTATTATCGATAAAGAAGTTGTTGGGTATAATCAGATAGATGTAAAAGATAGTGTTTATTCTGGATCTTTTGCTATCACTGGTATTGGATCTACAACTACTTTTACATATAATGTATTATCTGATTTAGAGAAAGATTCTTACAGTCTTTCCGAAGCAGAATTAAAGTATTCTACAAGTTCTATCTCAGCTTATGGTCCTATAGCCAATATTTCAATACAGTCTAATGGTAATTATTATTCTGAAACTGTAGGAGTATCTTCTATTGTAACAGGTATAGGTACTGGTGCTATTCTTGAATCTGATAGTAATACTATTGGAAAAATTAATTCAACTCAAATTGAGAATATTGGATTTGATTTTCCTACGGATACTACATTAAGACCTGTTCTTAATCTATCTGAAGTTCTTATAATGGAACCATTAAATTCCTTAAATGAAATAGGAATTACTTCTGTAGGTAAAAATTACACCATAGCTCCTGATTTAAATGTATTAGATGGACTAACGAAAAAAGAAGTTAAGGATGTTCATTTATCTTATAATATTGGAGATTCCAAAGTAACTATTCTTGAGAATACCAAGAGTATTAATGATATTACTCCAATTATTATACCAACATCTAATGTAAATGGTATTGAAATAAAGACTATATCATATGATATGTCTACTAAAAATGTTACTGTTGGATTAAATACTGCTTTTAGTGATGAGTCTCCATTAAATGTGGGTGATAAAGTCTTAATTGAAAATGTAAGTGTTGGAGTAGGTACTACAGGAACTGGATTTAATTCCCTTAATTATGATTATACATTGTTTACTCTTGCTGATGTTAATATTCCGTTAGGTGGAGGAGTTGGAGTTGTTACTTATAGTATGTCTGGATATTTGAGAGAAGGAGAATTTCCTGGTAATTTTGATGTATTAAATTCAGCTGGAATAATTGTTCCTGAAAAGTATTTCCCTCAATTTGATATTAAATTGAGGAAAAATAATTTCCTACGTGGAGAGGAAGTTCAGTGTGAAGAAAAAGTTGGTGTGGTAGAAAGTTGGAACAATCGTATTGAACTATTAAAATTATCATCAGCAACTGAATTTGATGTTGGAGATATTATTGTAGGAAGAACATCAAGTACCCAAGGAACAGTTAAATCTAAGATTGATTTTAATGCAGAAGTTAAAGTTGCTGCAGGATCAGTTGTTGCTAATGGGTGGATGAGAGATACTGGATTCTTAAATAATAGTCTTGAAAGGTTACCTGATAATAACTACTACCAGTATTTCTCATATTCTATAAAATCACAAGTTGATATGAATACTTGGGATGAGGCTGTAAGTACTCTTAATCATCCTTCAGGATTCATGAAATTCAGTGATATGATTATAGAATCTACGCAGGAAACGGAAAAGGATATTGTTGCAAATGATAGTGATTTAGTTGCATTTTTGAATTTAGATAGTGTAATAAAAATTGATACATATCCTAGTTTTGATTTAATTACAGAAAATTCTTTGAGTATTAATGATGATAGATTAGCATCTAATCAAATTTTCTTTAATTCAAGAGTACTAACTGATTTCTTTGAATCAGTAGGTAATAGAGTTTTAACAATCGATGATGTTAGTTCACAATTTAATAGTGAACCAAGATCAACAAGATTTGGTATTGCTGATAGTTTTGATATTGAACAAACTTATAAAAAATTCTTTACTCTTGTTAAAGATAAGACTTTCACTGGTGAACGTCAATGTATGTTCGTTAGTCTTTTGCATAATGGGTCTAGTGCATTTGTCAATCAGTATGGAAGAGTTGAGAGTGTAAGTGATCTAGGAAGTTTTGATTTTGACGTTAGTGGAAATCAAGGAAGGCTTCTTTTCTATCCAACAAAATACCAAGTTAATGATTATAATATAAGTGCAGTTAGTTTTGATATTGTTGGTCTAAGTACAATTGCAGGAATAGGATCTACTACTTTAGGAAGTTCTGTTGATATTAAATCAACTCAAGTATCTGTTTCTGAAGGAACTACTACTAATATTGTTAGTATTGGTGCTACCTATAGAAGTGCAAAGATTTTAGTTCAAATTGATTCTGATAATGGAATGCGGGAAGTTGATGAATTAAATATCCTTCATGATGGTACAACAGTAGAACTTTTAGAGTATGGTCAAGTAACAACTGTATTTGATGAAGATTATAGTGGAACAGGATTGGGAACTTATACTGCATCAATGTCAGGTGGTCCTATTAGTATTAATTTTGTTCCTAATGCAGGTATTGCTTGTACAGTAGATACTCTAACTATTGCTATGGCAGCTGCTAATACGGGAGCTGGTGGAACTGGTATTGGAACTGTATATCTTGGTGATAGTGTTTTTGATACTGCATTTGTAGATTCATCATTTACTGCAATCCCATCTGCATCTTCTCCACTCGCACATAAAATTGCTGAATATGAGATTAATAATAGTTCTGCTATTAATGATCATAATGCTGCATATTATTTACTTAGTGTAGAAGACACAACTAATAATGTTTATGAAGTATCTGAAGTAATTGTCCTGAATGATAGTTCTGAGGCATATATTACGGAGTATGCAAGTATTCTTAGTGCTGGTGCTGGAATAGGAACTGTAGGAGCTGCAGTTTCAACTTCCACTTCTCATACTCAGTTAATGTACACTCCTAATGCAGGTATTGCTGCATCAGTTCGTGTATTCCAGATGGGTCTGGAAATTACTGCTAGAAACGATGACAGAGATACTGTTGATAAGATAGATTTAACCAATGCTTCTATCAGTGTAGGTTATGGAGATTATACTGGTACAGAAACCGATGTTCTTAGAGCATTTAATTTACAACATGATGGAAGAAATGTTTTCCAAAGAGATTTTGATGGTAGTGACTCATCAATTGTTAATTTAACTAAGAATACGGTTACAATTCCAGAGCATTTCTATGTTACTGGTGAAGAAGTTCAATATTCATATCCTACAGATGGAAGTCCCATTGGAATTGCTACCACGACTATTACTGGATATGGATCTACTACTCTTTTACCATCAACAACTTATATTGTTAAAATTGATGAACGTACTATTAAGTTTGCTAAGAGTGCAGAAGATGCATTAAAAGCTGTTCCAGATATTTTACATCTATCAGCAGTTGGTGCTGGTGCGGCACATACGATAACAGCACAGGATCAGAATACAAAATGTATAATTGCTCTTGATAATGCAATTCAATCTCCTATTGTTGCAACTGCTGTTACTACAGGAATAACTACTCAATTATCTTTGGGTGCAAAGGTTCTTGAAACTGTGGGTGTAACTTCATTCTTTAGTGGTGACTTGGTTAGAATTAGTGAAGAAATAATGAAGATTAATACTGTGGGATATGGAGCTACAAATGATATTCTTGTAGATCGTGGTTGGATGGGAACTAATATTGGAGTTCATACTGCAAATTCAATTGTAAGTAAAATTGAAGGTTCTTATAATATTATTGATAATACAATTAACTTTATTACTGCACCTCAAGGACCTACTCCTATAAGTTCTACAACTAATCCTCCTGAGAGTAGGGATTGGGTTGGAATAACAACTCATTCTACATTCCAAGGAAGATCATTCATGAGATCTGCTGCCACTGGTAGTGCGAATAGACCTTATGTAGAGAATGTTGTTTTTGATGATATTTCTGATGAATTTAATGGTATTGGAAAAACATTTACTCTAACATCAAATCAAGCAAATGTTGGTGGATTCTCTACCAGTAATGCTACGGTTCTTATAAATGGAGTATTCCAAGGACCAACAGGTGATTTAACTGTTGATCAAGATTATACTTTATCTGAGGGTCTTACTGGTATTAGTAGTATTACTTTCACAGGAACAGCCACATCGGAAGCCTATGACCCTAATAGCGGTTCTATTCCTGTCAGGGGTATGATTGTATCAGTAGGTTCAACTAACGGTTTAGGGTATCAACCTCTTGTTGCTGCAGGTGGAACTGCTGTTATCTCTGCTGCAGGTACAATTACTTCCATTAGTATTGGTAATAGTGGATCTGGTTATAGAACAGGAGTTCAAACTACTGTTAATGTAGGTCTTCAAACTCTAAGCACAGGAGTTCCTAATATTGAATTTATTGGTACTGCTGCGATAAGTGGTGGCCATATTGTTAGTATTGCAATTACTAATCCAGGTACTGGTTATACAGCAACTAATCCACCAGAAGTTGTTATTGATGATCCACTTTCATATTCTAATCTTCCATTAATTTATAGTTCTGAGTCTACGGGTATAGGAACTCAAGCAACTGTTGATATAGTAGTGGGTCAAGGTTCTAGTGTTATTAGTTTTGAAATAAGAAATACTGGATATAGTTATGATAATAATCAAATTTTAACTATTCCTAAAATGGGAACTACTGGTATTCCTACTGATCCTACTGTTACATTTGAAGAATTCCAAATCACTATAGAAGAAACTATTTCTGATAAGTTCAGTGCATGGTTCTTTGGGGAACTTGAAGTATTAGATAAAATTACTAGTGAGTTTAATGGTTCTCAACGAGCATTTACACTTAAGAAAGGTGGAGTGCCTGTTACAATTAGAGCAAAGGAAGGATCAAGTATTGATGTTCAAGCAGCATTATTAGTGTTTATAAATGATACATTACAAGTTCCTGGTGAAGGATATACATTTGAGAATGGTAGTGTCTTGACTTTCTCTGAAGCACCTAAAGGAGCAAATGAGGATGGAACATTTGATGGTGATACATGTAAGATTCTCTTCTATAAAGGAAGTGGTGATATTGATGTTACATTTACAGATATTTTAGAAACAGTGAAGGAGGGTGATCTTCTTGAAATTCAAGGTGATGCTAATTTATGTGCAAGATCTTTACTTCAGGATGACAGATTAGTGACTGATCTTGTTGCAACTGATATTGTTGATACGAACGCATATGTAGGTGTTGGTATTAATGGTAATCCAGATTGTGAAAGAACAGTTAATTGGACTAAGCAGCAAACTGATAAAATCATTGATGGACAAATTGTAAGTAAAGCAAGACCAGAATTGGAATCTTTAGTTAATCCCACAACAGTTATTATTCAATCTGTTGGTATTGCATCAACTGTTGTATATGTGGAAAGTATAAGACCTTTCTTTGATCCTGATAATGAATCTCAAACATCTGCTAATACTCAAAAGATTTCTATAACATCTCAAAATAATCTCGTAGGAGCTGCTGCAACTGCTGTTGTTTCTATCGCTGGTACAATATCTTCAGTTGTGGTGAGTTATGGAGGAACAGGATATACTTCTGCTCCTGATGTAATTATTGCTACTCCTGTTGGTTTAGGAACTACTACTAGAGCATCTGTTTCATCTACACTTACTGGAGACGCAGTTTCTGCACTAACAGTTACTTCGCCTGGTACTGGTTATACTATTACAACTCCCCCTGAAGTTCTTATTGAAGTTCCATCAGCCATAAATGAAGTTAATGAATCGGATACATATCAAGGTGATTTTGGAACAATTGTTGGAATTTCTACAACCAGTGTAGGTGTTGCATCTACGGGTGTTGTGTTTGATTTGTATATTCCAACTGATTCCTTTATGAGAGATGCTACTCTAACAGGAACTGCTGTTACTATAAGTGGTATTCAAACTGGATATTACTTTACAGTTTCTAATAGTAATATTGGAAATGGTTTAACATCTATATATCAAAATGGATCTGTAATAGGTATAGGAACTACCTTTATAGATAATGTGTATGAAGTGGCTGCAGTTTCGGTTGCAGAAACTTCTACTCCTGGTATTGCTAATACTTATGTTGCGAGAGTAACAACTAGTGTTTCTAGTTTCAATTCCTTATCGGGAATGGGAGTAAGTGAATTCTATGGTAATTACTCATGGGGTAGAATCGTCTTGGGTTCTAGAACTTCTCCTAAAGCATTTACTGCATATACAGAGAATGGATTTACTGGACTTTCTACATCTGCTCTTATTACAAGAGTAGAACCTTTGAAGTCAAAAGATTATTCTGCTTAATAAACTTAATAAATAACTAAAAAAATTGTCAAAATGGCCGCAATTATAACGGATCAACTTCGTATATTAAATACTAAAGATTTTGTTGCTAGTGTAGCATCGACAACTAATTCATATTATACGTGGATCGGTTTACCAAATGCAACAGAAATTGATCCTAATTGGAATTCTACTCCTCCAAATCCTAGAGATTCTTTTAACGAAGAAAATAAGTATTGGGATACTATGATTGCTTTGAAAAAAGTAACATCTTCTGATGTCCAACAAGTAGTTCCTAAGAATACTTGGGCATCAGGTATTACTTATGACATGTATAGAAATGATATTAGAGCAGAGAATCCATCTAAACCATCGAATGCTATTAGCTTATATGATGCAAAGTATTTTGTTATAAATTCAGATTATAGAGTTTATATTTGCCTTCAGAATGGAACTGACCCAGATAACACAGAAGGAAAAGCATCCTTAGATGAACCAACTTTCACGGACTTAGAACCAAGAGCGGCTGGAACAAGTGGTGATGGTTATATTTGGAAGTATCTCTATACAATTAAACCTGGAGAGATTACAAAATTTGATTCTACAAATTTTATGCCTGTTCCTAATAATTGGGCAACTAACTCTGTGGATGCTCCTGTAAGAGATAATGCTGCAACAAGTGGTCAACTTAAAATTGTTACTATTACAAATAGAGGTGCTGGATTAGGTACTGCAAACCAATCATATACAAGAGTGCCTATTAAGGGTGATGGAACAGGTGCAGAAGCAACTGTGGTTATTAATAGTGCATCTAAAGTTGAATCAGTAACTGTTTCAAAGGGAGGGGCTGGTTATAGTTTTGGTACTTTGGATGTTGTAGCAGGTGGAGTACCTGTAGGAAGTACGAATCCTGCATTTAATGTTATCATTCCTCCTGAGGGTGGTCATGGGGCTGACATATATCGTGAATTGGGTGCTAAAAATTCTCTCATATATTGTAGAATTGAGAATGATACAGGAAACCCTGATTTTATAACAGGAAATGAATTTGCTCGTGTTGGAATTGTACAAAATCCCAAATCCTATGGAACCAGTTCTAATTTAGAAATTGATAAAGCAAGTGCTGTATATGCGTTGAAACTTACAGGAGTTGGAGCAAGTAATGCTACATTTACTGCTGATGATTTTGTTACCCAAACTATTGGAATAGGATCTACTGCAGTTGGTAGAGTTATTTCTTATGATCAAAATACTCAAGTTTTAAAGTATTGGCAAAATAGAACTACTGCTGGATTTAATACCAATGGTACTGCTAATACCGATCCTGAGTATGGATTCCAATTGCATAGATTTACTAATAACATTACTGCTAATCAAGGGTCATTAGATGTCATGGGAGGATCCGTTACTTTAGGGATTCATAGTTCATTTACAGGTATATCTACTGTAATAAATAGTAAAACCTATTATCTTGGACAGTCATTCACAAAAGGAGTGGCAAACCCAGAAGTTAGAAAATATTCTGGAAACATTATTTACGTTGATAATAGACCTTCAATTACTAGGTCTACTAATCAAAAAGAAGATATTAAAGTCATTTTGCAATTCTAAAGAATCATGCCACAGGAAACTAATCTAAACGTAGCTCCATACTTTGATGATTTCAGTGCAAATAATGACTATTATAAGGTATTATT
>VTLG01015095.1_pt1 | contig 16640 bp, 14 predicted proteins | sample 4694571 | NCBI WGS metagenome assembly VTLG01 (sample SAMN12604809, study PRJNA352737) | marine metagenome | biome: ENVO:00000447; feature: ENVO:00000209|ENVO:00000569|ENVO:01000036; material: ENVO:00002151; isolation source: viral sequences binned using virsorter ...
TTGGGTTAAGAATAATTACAAATGGTTTTATGATACTTTTAAGTATTATTAAATTTTAAATAAACAATTAATATTTATAAACATGGCAAAGACAGCTAAAAACACAGTTTTATCAAAAGAAGAAGTTGAAACTTTAACTTCGTTACAAAAACAACAAAATGATTTAATCTATGGATTAGGTCAAGTAGAATATCAATTAACATATTTTACTAAACAAAAAAATTTAATACAACAACAGTTAGAAGCTCTGGAGAGTAATCAAACTACAACTGCTCAGGAAATAGAAAAAAAATATGGGCAAGGAACAGTAAATTTAGAAAGCGGCGAATTTATTAAAGCTTAGTCGCATTTTTAAGAGCTTCTGTAATATTTATAACAAAATTAATTCATTAAAAAATGGCAGAAGTACTTTTATCACCAGGCGTATTAGCAAGAGAAAATGATAATACATTTATCTCCGCACAACCCATACAAGCTGGAGCAGCAATTTTAGGTCCTACAGTAAAAGGACCAGTTGGAATCCCAACACTTGTTAGCTCTTTTGCAGATTATAAAAACAAATTTGGATGTATAGTAGAAAGTGGAAGTGCAGAATACACTTATTTTACTTCTATATCAGCATATAATTATTTTCAACAAGGAGGAGATTCATTACTAGTAACTAGAGTAGTATCAGGTTCTTATACTTCTGCAACTAGTACAACTATTACAGGCTCAGCTGGAACATCTGGAAATATATTTACTTTAGAAACTCTAACAGAAGGTGTTATAGCAAATAGTAGTGGGTCTACAGGAACAAATGGAACTTTAACTAATGGTACTAAAGATAATTTAAGATGGGAAATAGTTTCTCCAAATACTTCAACAGGTACATTTAATTTATTAATTAGAAGAGGTGATGATACTACTACCTCTAAAACAGTATTAGAAACTTGGACAGATTTATCTTTAGATCCAAACTCAAACAATTATATTGAAAAAGTAATTGGTAATTCAAAACAAGTAGTAGCTAATGATGGTTCAGATTATTATATTAAAAATGAGGGAACTTATAACACCTTAAGTCAATTTGTTAGAGTAAAATCAGTAACGGCTAAAACATTAAATTATTTTGATAACAATGGAACGGCTAAGGCGGCTTTTACTGGATCTATCCCAGTAGCTGGATCAGGTTCATTTGGTAGTGCTACGGGTACTCCATTTTTAGGATTAGCAGCTAATTTTTATGAAAATATAAGTACACAAACACAAGGTTTAACATCAGATGATTATACAAATTCACTTAATTTATTAAATAATAAAGATTTATATAGTTATAATGTTATTACAGCACCAGGTTTAACTAGACAAAGTCATGCATCACCCTTAACAACATTAGTAAATAATTCTCAAACTAGAGGAGATAATTTATCTGTTATAGATTTAAGAAATTATAATTCAACTTTAGCTACAGTAACAGCTGGAGCTGCAGCAGTAGATTCTTCATATGCGGCTGCATATTGGCCCTGGTTACAAACATTAGACCCAGATACAGGACAACAAGTTTGGGTACCAGCTTCAACAATGATACCAGGAGTATATGCATTTAATGATAGAGCAGGAGAAGCATGGTTTGCACCAGCTGGTTTAAATAGAGGAGGATTATCTACAGTATTAAGAACTGAAAGAGCTTTAACAAATGGCAATAGAGATACTTTATATGGAGCTAATGTTAACCCAATAGCTACATTCCCTAACACAGGAGTAGTAGTATTTGGTCAGAAAACATTACAGAAAAAAGCTAGTGCTTTAGATAGAATAAATGTTAGAAGATTATTAATTGCTCTTAAAAATTATATCTCACAAATAGGAGATAACTTAGTATTTGAACAAAATACAATAGCTACAAGGAATAATTTTTTAAGCCAAGTAAATCCATATATGGAAAGTGTACAACAAAGACAAGGATTATATGCTTTTAAAGTAGTAATGGATGATAGCAATAATACACCGGATGTTATAGATAGAAATCAATTAATTGGACAAATATTCATCCAACCAACTAGAACGGCTGAATTTATATACTTAGATTTCAACATACAACCAACAGGAGCTACTTTTGATGGTGCAGGTGGTGGAGCAGGATATTAAAAAAATTAAAGAATTAGATATTTATAACAAGAAATAAACAATAAAAAATGGCAGTAGTAAACCCCAACGAAATATTTTATACAGCGTTTGAACCTAAACAAGCGAATAGGTTTATCTTATACATGGATGGAATGCCAAGCTACATTATTAAAGGTGTTAGTGCTGTAACATTAAACCAAGGTATAGTAACTTTAAATCATATTAACGTTGAAAGAAAAGTTAAAGGTAAATCTGTATGGCAAGATGTTACAATGACATTATTTGATCCTATTACACCATCAGGCGCTCAAGCAGTAATGGAATGGGTAAGATTACATCATGAATCAGTAACAGGTAGAGATGGTTATTCTGATTTTTATAAAAAAGAATTAAAAATTAATGTATTAGGTCCTGTTGGAGATATAGTTTCAGAATGGATTTTAAAAGGTGCATTTATAACCTCAACTAATTTTGGAGAATATAGTTGGGATTCACCAGATACAGCTATTAATCTTCAAATTACTGTAGCAATAGATTACGCAGTATTAAATTTCTAAAAAATTTTTCTACCCTCCTTAAAGAAGAGTTTGGCTATGTCAAGCTCTTTTTTTATTTTAATATTTATAATAAAGTTTTATAAATTAAGATTATGGCAGAATTTAAATTCCCTACTGAAGAAGTAGAATTACCATCAAAAGGTTTAATATACCCTAAAGATAATCCCTTATCAAGTGGAAAAGCAGAAATAAAATATATGACTGCTAAAGAAGAAGATATTTTATCCAACCAATCCTATATTGAAAAAGGAATAGTTTTAGATAAACTATTAGAATCCGTATTAATAGGAGCTAATGCAAAAGATTTAGTTGTAGGGGATAAAAATGCAATTTATGTAGCAACCCGTATTTTAGGATATGGCAAAGATTATCAAATAACGGTTAAAAATGAAAATTACACAATAGATTTAACAACTTTAGAAAATAAACCATTTGATGCTTCTTTAATAGAAGAGGGAAAAAATAAATTTAATTTTAAACTTCCTAATACGGGCACTGAAATCACTTTTAAAATATTAACGGGTCATGATGAATCTAAAATTAACAGAGAATTAGATGGATTAAAAAAATTAAAACAAAACCCACCTGAATTATCAACTAGATTAAAATATATTATAACCTCTGTGAATGGAGAATCCGAATCTAAGGTAGTTAGAGATTTTGTTGATAATTATTTATTAGCTATAGACTCAAGAGCATTAAGAGAACACATCAGAAATGTACAACCTGATTTAAATTTATCCACTGTATTAGATAGCGGTGAGGAGGTCCGTGTGCCTTTAGGGCTTGACTTTTTTTGGCCTGAATATGGAGCTGGCTCCATCATTTAGGATAGATCTATTCAAACAAATTCATGAAATTGTATTCCATGGTAATGGAGGGTATGATTACCATACAATATACAATATGCCCCTTTGGTTAAGGAATTATACTTTTAATGAAATGAAAAAGTATTTTAAAGAAAAACAAAAGGCAGAAGAAAAATCAACTCAAGGCCAAAATTCAATATCTGCAAATATGGGGGATAATATTCCAGACCATATGAAAAAAGTATTTCAACAATCTAAATCTTCACCTTCTTATACTACTCGAAAATCTAAAAAGTAGTATTTTTTAGTATTTATAATAAATGTTTTAAATGTCTAAGAACGCAAAAACTCTTAAGGATATAAATGATTTATTAGCGAAAATTGAAGAACGCTATAATTCATTAGGGGATTCTAATCCTTTTGAGAAAAGTGTTTCTTCTGTACAAGATATAGATAAAGAATTTAATAGATTAAGTGCATCTTTAGATGGATTAGATGCTCGTTTAGAAAACATAAATCAATCTTTTGGGGATGTATTTTCCCAAATTCAGGCTATTGCTAAAGAAATAAATCCAAAAGCATTTGATGCTTCTAAACAATTAGCTAAAGGTTTAAAAGGAGTACTTAGTGAAGCTCAAAAATTAAGATTTGAAGAAGAGGGAATAAATCGTCTTAATAAAAAGCAATTAGAGCAAATAAAAGAAAGAACTGAAAAACAAAAATCTGCTGCAATCCAGGCAGCTAAGGATCTTACGGGATATGATAAATTACAAAAAGATGTAAATGGAAATGTTGCAATACAAGTTTTAAAATCTAAACAATTAAATGATGAACAAAGAGCAGCTATAAAACTTATAGAGGATCAAAATGATCCTATGCAGGCTATAATAGATAAAGCTCAAAAAAGAATAGAACAAGAAGAAAGAATTGCAAAAGCTATGGGACTTCTTCCTAAAGCAGTTCAAGGTCTTGGATCAGCTTTACAAAAAATAGGCATCCCAGATTTAGGATTATCTGAAGCTATAACTCAAGCAGAAGCTGATCTACAAAAACTAGATAATAAAACTAAGGGAGGAGTAAAATCTTTCCAAGCAATGCAAGTAGTTACTAAAAGAGTAGGAGAAAACATAGCTGAGCAAGTAACTTCAGCAAATTTATTCCAATTAACTATGGTAAGTGCCATAGGTGTGTTTAAAAACTTAGATAAAGATTCTGAAGCATTAGCTCGAAATATGAATATATCATATCGGGAATCTCTTGCTTATAGACAAGAACTTTCATCAGCAGCTCTTCTTTCAAATGATTTATTTATAACATCAAAAGGTTTAGCTGAATCTTCAATGGCAATAAATAATGCTTTAGGTACTAATGTTCAGTTAAATGATGAAAATTTAAAAACATTTACTAAACTTAGAACTACAGCTGGTCTTACTAATGAAGAATTATTAGGTGCTCAAAAATTAGTAATAGGTACTAATAAAAGTTTGGAGGATGCTACTGGGGAAATATTGGCTCAAGCCAAAGTAACGGGGCTAAATAATGGGGTTTTACTTAATGAAAAAGATATTCTTAAAAGTATTAAAGATGTATCTGCAGCTACTACTTTATCTTTAGGTAAAAACCCTAAGGCAATAGCTGAAGCAGTTGCACAAGCAAAAGCTTTAGGGATGAATCTACAACAAGTAGAAAACATTGCAAGTAATATACTTGATTTTGAAAGTTCAATACAAGCAGAACTTGAAGCAGAATTACTAACAGGTAAAGATATTAATCTAGAAAGAGCTAGATTAGCAGCAATAAATAATGATTTTGCTACAGTAGCTTCAGAAATAACCCAACAAATAGGAGATGCCGCAGAGTTTAGTAAAATGAATAGACTTCAACAGGATGCATTAGCTAAATCTGTTGGTATGTCTAGAGAAGATTTAGCCCAAACTTTATTTACCCAAGAACAATTAGTAGGTTTAAGTGGAGAACAAGCTGAAAAAAGACAAAGATTATTAGATCAAAGAATACAAGAGGTAGGATTAGAACAGGCTCAAAGAGAATTACAAGAGCAAGGAATAGAAGGATTAGAACAACAAGTGGGAATTTCTACTCAATTTAATCAAATTATAGAAAAAATAAAAGAAGCTTTTGTATTAGTAGGAACCGCAGTTATGCCCATAGTAGATGCTCTAGCAGGAATGGTAGGATATCTTGCAGAATCACCAGCACTACTAGGTGCAATAGCTGGAGCTTTTCTTGGTATGAAAGCAATTAGTACATTTTTAGCTATTCAAGCTATGGTAACAACTATAGCTAAAATTTTTGGGTCATTTACAGCAATGGGTCCTTTAGGAATAATAGGAGCTACAGTAGGAGTAGGAGCTTTATTTGGTGCTATTGCTGCGGGAACAGCAAAAGTAAAATCTGCAGGTGATTTAATGTCCCCAGCAAAAGGCAAAACAATGGTATCTACCAAAGAAGGTGGTTTATTTGAACTATCTCCTAATGATGATGTAGTAGCAGCACCTGGAGCAGCTGATAAAATGAAAGGAGGATCTAACAATAATCAAGCTTTAATAGCTGAAGTTAGAACTTTAATAGGAATAAACAGACAAATATTAGCTAAATCATCAGTAATAGAAATGAATGGAAACCAAGTAGGACAAGAAATTAACCAATCAGAACGTAAAGTTCAATAACTTAAATATTTATAACCAAATATAAAAACTAAAAATTATGGCAAGGGGATTACAAGACAGATTAATACAGGATGGTTCAGTTTATTCTAAATTTAATGGAGAAACACCTTTAGTAACGGATAAAAAAGAATCTAAATTACATTATGACTATTCTATTAACGGTAGACCTGAATTATTAGGAGAACCAGAACCTTCAACTTTGGATCTAAATGGAATTACTCCATTAGCACCAAATAGAGATGGTTTAGAAACACCTATAAATAATACCTTTAAAAAGGGTACTTATAAAAACAGTGCACCTACAGAAGGAATAGGAAGAATATAAAATAAAATATGCCTTTAATAAATCTACAAACTGACTTAAAATCATTAAAGTACAGTAAGGATAGGCCTCAATCGGGATATAGTGGGCAACCCTATATTCAAAAATCTTTAAATCCCGATGAGGAAGAATTTCCTAACAATGTACCAGAAAGTAAAGATTTTCTCTTAAGGGGAGGATTAAGGGCACCTTTAGCAGCAGCTGATGATGATATAAGATTATCTAAATATTTTACTGATTTTAAATCTCCTAGTGGATTTTTATTTATAGCTAAACAAAATTTATTATCTCAAACTGCAGTAAGAACTCAGGCAAGCAGAGGTCCGGGTCTTAATGAAGGAGTTTATACTCCTTTATCTACACTAATACAAGCAGGTAGTGGATTTTTAGGAGAACACGTATATAAACAAGGTTTAAATCCATTTCAAGGAGTTAGAACTTACATGGATGTAGTAAATGGGGATGGAATTTTAGGTGATTCGATAAAAAATATTTCAAAAAATAGATTAATTGATTTTTATGAAAATAAAATTCAAATTAAAACTTCAGGAGACACTTTATATTCATATGGGGGTGGTCCAGGATCAGTATTAGGAATAGGAAACACAAATATAAAATTAGCAAGTGAAAGAACAGGAATAAATAATATAGAATTATCTCAGGTAAATTTTATTCCAGGAGCAATAATTCCTAGTAAGGGAACACAACCAAATAAATCCATATATTCAGTATTTCCAATATATAACCAAAATTATAAAGGTTCAATAGTATCACCTAGAATACTAAGAAATAATCCTAGTACTGTTTCTACCTATTACCGAACATACACTTCAGGAAATGTAAATCTTGAATCGCTCTATAATAATATTGAACCTCAATCTGGTAGTAGTGTAGTATTAAACTCAACAGTTTATCCTAATTCTACTAATCCATTTGAACAAAAAGGAAATAATAGAATATATGATAATAAAACCGTAACTTGGACTCAAACGGATATAGGAGACCAAATTGTTAATAGTGAAGATCCAGGATCTGGCCAGCAGGATTTTAGAACTAAAATAAGTTCTAATCCAAATTCTAAATATATTATGAGTTCAGCTCCTAATTATAATCCTGGAGGAGGAAAAACTTATGAAGGTACAGCAGGTTCTAGACTAAATATTACATCACCTGGTTTAAGAGGTGATAGATCAAGTTATACAGCAGGTAAAATAATTGGCAGAACTGAACAAGGAACGGGTGGAAGAGTATCAGTAGTAGATAGAATAAATTTTCAACCTATTTACCAATCAAAAGCTGTATCAAATGAAGAAAATGGAGTTTACCAAAATGATTTAGTAAAATTTAGAATAGCGGCTATAAATAAAAACGACTCCGATTTAAAACAATTTTTACATTTTAGAGCTTTTATAAATTCATTTTCAGATGCATACGGAGCTTCATGGTCGGGGCAAAAATATATGGGTAGAGGTGAAGAACTTTTTAAATATGGTGGGTTTACTAGAAACCTCAATATAAGCTTTACAGTAGCAGCCTTATCAAAACCTGAACTAATGGCTCAATATAAAAAACTTAATTTTTTAGCTTCTAACTTAGCACCTACTTATAGTAATTTAGGTTATATGGGTGGTCCTTTAATACAATTAACTATGGGTGGTTGGTGTTATGAATTACCTGGTTTTTTAACTAGTTTAAATTTAGAAGTTCCTAATGATACACCTTGGGAAATTGGAATTAATGATAATGCTACAGATTTTGATAATACAGTTAAAGAAATGCCCCATAGAGTAAACTGTACTATGGCATTTACCCCAATCCACAAATTTAGACCAGAAAAACAAGTTAATGCATTTAATGGTCCTGAACAAGATAATGAAGGTAATGACATTTCTCCCGAAAATAGAGAAGGAGAAGTTGGACAGTATGGACCTCAACGTTATATTCAACTAACAAATGGACAAAATAATAATTATGTAGCTGTAAGTTTAAATGATGCAGAAAAGGCAACTACCTCAGAATTACAAGCATCACAATTTACTAAAGAACTACCTGTTACTCAAGAATAAACATAATGGCTAGATATTTAAACATACCAGAAATAAAATCTCCAAATGGTAAACCAATGTATCAAACAGTACGTTATCCTGAAATCCCAAGATCACAAGATGATGTATATGTTTACTCTACAATAGGTGATAGATATGATAGTTTAGCACAACAGTACTATGGTAATTCATCTTTATGGTGGGTTATAGCAAATGCTAATGGAAACCTAGATAAAAGTTCTTTAACACCTCCTTTAGGATCCCAAATTAGAATCCCTGCTAACTCAACATTAACAGAAGTATTATATAAAGAAATTAACCAACCTACTTCTACTTCTGGAAATACTAGTACTACATCGAACTCTACTTCTGGTGGTGGATATTAAACTAAATAGTTATGGCTAATTTATTAGGAGAACCATATGATGACTATGTATCTAGCCAAATTAAAGCTAGACAACGAGTCTATGGAAGTAAAAATAGAACAATAGAACAAATTTCTTATTTAAATTCTACAAATGCTTGGATAAAACTAGCATCTGGAGTTTCTATAGATAAAACTCGATTAGCTATTTTAAGACAAAATAATAATCAAATGGCCCTAGGAGTAGGTGAAGGTCAAGAGTTAGCCATGAAAAATGTTTTATTTAATGGTTTAACTGAATATGAAAATTCTAGTGATTCTAGTGGAGTTATACCTAAAATATATGAAGGCATAGGGAATAAGGGTAGAGTAGCTTATGGTTTAGACGGTACTGATTTTGGATATTCTCCCATGCCTGGAATTATAGATTTAAGTGTAAAAGATTTAAATAGGGGTTCTATTAAAAAAGCTACCCTTAATATAAAAGCTAATAATAGAAATCAATTAGAAATAATAGATTGCCTTTATATGAGATTAGGTTATACTGTTTTACTAGAATGGGGTCATAATCAATATTGGGATGATAGAACAAATTCATTAGTTAACCAACCAGCTTCATTAATAGATACTGATTTTTTTAAAACATCAAATAGCAAATCAGATTATACTAAATTTTTACCAAAAATTCAATCCCATAGAGAACTTACAAGAGGAAATTATGATGCTATGTTTGGGACTGTGTCTAATTTTTCTTGGACATTTGAACCTGATGGTTCTTATAATTGTAAAATTGAAATAATAAGTTTAGGGGATATTATAGAATCTTTAAATATAAATATAAGTACTGGAGGTGATGAATTAGCTAAAACTCAATCTTTAAAAGCTAACTCTAGTATATATGCTACTTCAATAGCAAGAAGTTCTACGGAATTTTATAAAAATTTATATCCTACTTTAGAAAATGATTTAAAAACTTATTTTGATAATATTATACTGGGTCTTAACCAAGGAGAATTATCAATACGTAATTATTTTAAAGTCTCCGAAACTTTTCAAACCACTGAAGATGATAGATTTGGAAATGGTGGTATTGGTCCTAATGGTCAAGATGAAATTCCCTATGGATATTTAAAATTTAAAGCAACAGAAGGTTTTGAATTTGTAAATAGTAATGAAACCCCAACAGAAACTTCAAATGAAACAGAGGTAGATTCAAATGAAGAATTATCCGAAGCGGATAAAGAATTAGCTAAAGATAAAGAACTACAAAATGCAAATATTAAATTTGTATTTGATCAAGGGGTAATGGGGCAGTATATGGCCAGTGTATTAACTAAAACCTTTGAAGATAATGGTCAATTAGAAATTACTCTATCAGGACCTGGAACCAATACTCAATCTTTAATTAGTGTTAAAAAAAGAGGAAAGGATACGGGTCTTATCGATTTGCTGGAATTACCGGGAGGTACTCCTGTATTTCTTAAAGATGAAAAATATACTCCTGATAATAGTAATAATTTTACGGGATATGATCCGCGTAATTTAAGAGGTAAAGTTTTAATAAACTATGCAACTAGTATTCAAAAACCAGCAGATAAATTGCAATTAGGCTTGCCAATTGGATTTTTACAATTAACTCCTACTTTTGATATTGAAGGTGCCGAAAAAATAATAGGAAGAGGAGAAAAATATCTTGGAATAGGAGGTGTGAATGCTTACTCGGGAACTGTACCTGTACCTGAATCTGATGTTGTTACTTTTAATGGTCCAAAAGGAGGACAGGATGCTATTTTTAATCCCATAGCAAAACAAATATTAGCAAAACTTTTAGATTTTGAAGAATTTAAACAATTTACATTTGAAAGATTTGCAGAATTTAATAGAGCTGGTGGAGCAGGAGATCCAAGATTTAATAGTGAACCCGCTACTCAAGAAGAATTAGATGCTGAAAATGAAAATATAGGAGAAAATCAGTTAGAGGAATTTTTAACTTTAGCTCAAGAAAAAAGAGTTAGAGGAAACTATTTTAAATATTTTTATAATATTAGAACCCTTTACACTCCTGTAGCAGAAGCATCTGAAGTTCAAAAAGAAACTGCAGAAGATTATAATGGGAATAAATGGTTTTATCAAAGCCCTAAATTCCCATTAAATGATATAGTTACTTTTCAGGGACTAAAGGGAGAAAATAATAATATTCAATGTTTTGGTTTAACTGTGGGATATATATTAAACCCTATAGAAACCTCAGAGAGTGAATTAGTTCAAAATTGGAATAATAAAGTTAAATATCCTAAATATATAGAGAAACTTTCTCCACCATCTGGAATAAAATATGTTCCACATAATGAAAAAAACGAAAAAATTGGTGAAGCTGGAGTTGATTTTTTTAAATTAAATATTACAAATATTGACCAAAGTTTTTATATAAGATTTGGAACACTTTTAAGTTATTTAAGAGATAAAAGTATTCCTGGAATTGATTCTAGTGGTAATCCACCCATGATAAAAATAGATGCTGAATTAAAAAATAATGTATGTTATGTCATTGATAATGTTATAAGTAATAACCCTACTAAAATTATAGTTAATAATCATATGTTTTTTCAAGGAGATACTACATCTACAGAAATCTACACAAAATTAAATAGATTTATAGAAGGAGATAGTAAAAAAGGATATTATGGTAATTTAATGAATGTTTATTTTAATTTTTCGAGAATAGAAGAAATTTTAGAAAAGCAAAATAAAAATGGGGATTTACCTTTATTTGATTTTATAGATACATTATGTCAAGATATTAATGAATGTTTAGGCCATGTAAATAATTTAGAACCTGTAGTAGATAAAATATTTAATGAAATAAAAATTATTGATCAAACTGCAATTCCTAATGCAAAAGAATTATTTCCTGAGTTAGATGATAATGAACAAGCTGTTTTAGAAGTATTTGGGTATAATAATGACCAATCAAATTTTGTGCATAATATAGGAATTACTACTCAAATTAGCAAAGAGTATGCTACCATGATTACTATTGGGGCTACTTCTAAAGGAGCAGTACCTGGAGCAGAGGCCACAGCATTTTCTAAGTGGAATATTGGAATAGAAGATAGATTTAAAAATAATTTAACAGCACCCGAAACACCTACTACTTCAACTTCTTCATCTTTAGCTCAACTAAATGAAGACAATAAGGCGGTTATTCAAAACTACACAAATTTTATAACAAGAAATTTTTCTTCTTTAGGTTTTAGTGAGACACAAATAGGTGATGATAGTGTAACCTTAACACTAAACTCAGAATATGTAAAAAATAATTCAGAAGTATGTAAGAATTTTTATATTTATGAACAGGCTAGAGCTACTTTAGGAAGTGGTAATACTAATAGTGGAGTTATAGAATCTTCTGTAGGGTTTATTCCATTTAATTTAAAGGTAGATATGGAAGGGATGAGTGGGTTTAAAATATATAATAGGTTAAAAGTAAATACTAATTTTTTACCTTCTAATTATGATAAAACTTTAGATTTTATAATAACAGGAGTTAACCATACTGTTAGTAATAACCACTGGAAAACTAATTTAGATAGTTTAGCAACTAGTAAATCAGTTTTAGGGGGAAAATAATAAAAAATGATTAATACAAGATTATATTTAACAGATTTAGGTTATTTACCAAAATTAGCAAAAAAGCGTAGTAAATATGCTAAAACTATAGCTGAAAATGATAACTTACCAGCTTTAGGAAATGAACCTGAAGGATGGCCTTATTATGCTCCTGATGGTTCAAGTGATGTTCCTATAAATGTAGAAAACCCAAGATTTTCTGGTGTTGGTACTACATTTAAAAATAGAGCTTTTAAACCTACTAATGGTAAAAAACTTAGTCCAAATCTTTATATAAGAGAAGAATATATCCCCACAATTAATAAAATTACTGGATTTAGTAAAGGAGTAAAAATGTTAGCTACTGTAATGGCAATGAAAGAAGGTTTTTACCCAGATAGTCGCTCTTATAGAACTAATAATCCCGGTAATATAGGAAATACAGATGCGGGAGGTAATAATAATTTTGCAACTTTAGAAGATGGTATAAGAGGGCAATTAAAATATCTTACTAAGGTAGCTGAAGGAAAACATAGAGCTTACCCTTTAAATGAAAAAAGAAATATAAAACCCTATAGGTCTCCTGAAATAGAAAGAAATGTTAAAACTTACGCTCTAACCCCATTTCTTCCTGGGTATAAATTTACATATACAGGAAAATTAAGCCAGTTTATTAAAATATATGCTACAGGAGCTAGAGCAGGTAATTTTTATTTAGCCTATATTATTTCATTTTTTTCATTAAATAATGTATCTATAGATCAAAATACAACTTTATTAACTTTAACAACCTTAGATGATAATAAAGAAATAAAATTTAGTTAAAATGTATTTACCTAAATCACAAGTAGAAGAAAATTTAGTTAGTAATGGAGATTTAGTATTTAAAAATACTTTAACTCCTTATTATGGAAAATACTTTTCTACTTCTAAAGGTAAATATTATGCTAATTCTCCTACTGATATAGTTTTAATAGAATTAGAAATCCCAGTAGAACAAGTATCAACTTTAGATAGTAATAACCCTAATGATGAATTAAGTGATGATTTAAGGTTTAATGGTTTAACTAACACTCTATACTCTTATATTAAAAATTCTCCTCAAAAACCACCTGTAGTATCACCTCCTCCTTTTTATTTCTATAAACCTAATTCTATACAGTTTAAACAAGGTTATTCTGTAAGATATTTTGTAAAAAAACTTACTAATACTAATTATATAGAAATCGATTCTAATACTTATCAATTATTTACAAAAAAAGATTCCTCGGTAGCTACCACGTTATATGAAGCAAAAAGCTTAATTTGGTATTTGCGAAGTCCAAGTAAAAAAAGAGTTTCTGAAGTTAATCTTTCTAATGTTTTAGATTTTGAAAATAAAAATAATTGGCAAAATTTTCACCATTATTTAAAAGTTTCTCCTGATAACATTGATTATTTATATACTAAGGGAAATGAATTATTACTTCCTAATAGAACTAGTTATGTAGGATATTACCATATAATGGATTCGGATGAAACAACATCTCCTATTTTTATGACAGGAAAATTTCATGGGGATGGAAATGATATAAAACTTATTGTTTTAAAGGAATTTACCCCTAAAGTAGGTTCTCCTGATGCCTCTGTTTTAGGAAGCACCTTAGAAACCACTCCAACTACATCTACAGAAGTAGCAAGCTATTCCCCACCTGCTTCAAGTGGTGGAGGAGGGGGTGGATACTAAAAATATTTTTCGTATATTTAACTAATTGTTTTGGCTAATTGAAAATACTGACCAATTAAAAGGTTTTTATAATAAAGGTTATAAAGAAGCTTATATAGAAGTTATACCATATTCCTATAAAACGCATCCCGTAACTAATAAAATATCTTTAGTATATGTACATCCTTTAGATGCACATAAGGGCTATATCTTGTCTATAAACCACAGTGAATCTATGCCATTAAACAGCGAATATATTGCTGAATTAATTAGTAGTTATGATACATTATATGTTTGGGGTAAAAAAGAGTTTTTGCATTATTACGTACATAGAAATATAACAGATATTTCTTTAGTATCCCCAGAATATGAAATGGAAACTACCAAAGCTCATCAAATTTTACAACAAAGAGCTAAAAATAAGTTGGATATTAACAGAATAGTTCCTATCGTTAAGCACTATGAAACTTGTGAAAAAAATTATAATAATTTAAAACAATATTTTAATGAACCAGTCAACGAATTTTACAACAACAGAGTACCATTGGTATTCAATGCCATTGAAAGGAGTGGAATACGAGTTAATAGAGAACTCTTCAAACAATACTTTGACAAAGATTGGGGAGATAAAGTCTATACACAATATAATTACAGAACAACCACAACAAGACCCTCCAACAGATTTGGAGGAGTAAATTTTGCTGCATTAAATAAAGACAACGGTTGTAGAAAAACATTTATACCAGAAAATGAAATCCTTCTTGAAATTGATATATCCGCTTATCATCCTACCCTGGCTGCTTCTCTTATTAATTACACTTTTGATAGTGGAGATATTCATGAGTCTTTCTCAAAAATGTACGGAGTGGATTACCAGAAAGCCAAAGAATTAACATTTAAGCAACTTTATGGGGGCGTATTTAAAGAATACAGAAATTTAGAATTTTTTGCTAAAATTCAAAAATACATAGACCAACTATGGTATTTTTTTAGAAAAAATGGTTATATAGAATGTCCCATATCAAAACACAAATTTGAATATGAAAAATTAGATAATATGAACCCACAAAAATTATTCAATTATCTACTACAGAATTTGGAGACCGCAACAAATGTTTGTATATTATGGAAAATAATCAAATTATTAAAAGGTAAAAAAACAAAACTAATTCTTTATACGTATGATGCGTTTTTATTAGATGTACACAAGGGAGAAAAAGAAATTTTACAAGAAATATTAAAAGTATTTAATAAATATAAATTAAAAGTAAAGATTAAACATGGAGACAGCTACGATTTTACAGAACGAGATTAATATGTATAAAGCGAATTACGACTTTGAAAGTCCTTATAACATTAGTGATTTGAATAATAAACTGTTTTGTACTTTTACCACATTGGAGGGGTTAGAGGGACTTGTATCTAGTCTCTCTTCTAAATACTCAATAATGTACAATAAAATGTTTGCATTGTATATAAAAAGCAATGATGAGTATGTTCTGACTTATAATGTTGATCAAGGTAATGTAAGTGAAATTCCTGCAAACACAATATTAGTACATAGAAAAAAAGAAACTAATACTTTATATACTATAAATGCATTAAACGAGCTAATTAAAAGCCTAAATGGGGGAGTAGTAAATACTAAATTCCCTATAAACTGGAAGCATTACAGAAACTGTATATTGCTTACTCAACACAATGAGTTAAAACAACTCAATACTAAAATTCACAAAATAATTGAATTATAATTTGGATCCCAAATTTACGGTTCGTATATTTACATTGAAATTTTTAAAAAATAGTTACAATTATGGATTTAAACAAAATCAAAAGTCGTTTGGACAACCTAAATCAGGCTTCCAAACCAAAACAAACAGAAAAAAAAGACTATACTCTAGTCTACTGGAAACCAAAAGAAGAAGGAAAATACCAAATCAGGTTCGTACCTTCAAAAATCAACAAAGACAACCCATTTCAAGAAGTTTTCATGCATTATGGAGTTGGAAAATACCCAATAGTAGCATTAACAAACTGGGGAGAAGATGATCCAATAGTTGATTTTACTAAAAAATTAAGAAAATCATCTGAATCTGAAAATTGGAGACTAGCAAAACAACTAGATCCTAAAATGAGAGTATTTGCTCCTGTTATTGTTAGGGGTGAAGAAAATAAAGGTGTTAGATTATTTGAATTTAGTAAAACCATTTATATGGAATTATTATCAATTGCAGATGATGAGGATTATGGTGATTTTACAGATGTAGCTCAAGGTTTTGACTTTGTAGTTAATGCTTCTAAAGTACAAGATAGACCTGGATTTGCTCTTAGTTTAAGACCAAAACCAAAGCAATCACAGCTTAGTTCAGATGCTTCTCAAATTCAAACCTGGCTAGATAATCAACCAATTTTATTAGAGGAAAGATATAAATA
>VTLG01001185.1_pt1 | contig 16638 bp, 14 predicted proteins | sample 4694571 | NCBI WGS metagenome assembly VTLG01 (sample SAMN12604809, study PRJNA352737) | marine metagenome | biome: ENVO:00000447; feature: ENVO:00000209|ENVO:00000569|ENVO:01000036; material: ENVO:00002151; isolation source: viral sequences binned using virsorter ...
CAAGGGGAACATACATGCACGACATTCTGGAGCGCCAGATTCGTGATGGTAGTATCTGGGATTACAAGCCTGAGAACGCTGAACAAAAGCGTGCTTATAAAATGGCCTGTACGATCATGGACGAAGGGTTTCCTAGTATCTCCCAGGTCTACGGCTGTGAAATCTCTTTGTATTATCCAGATAAATATGCCGGTAAGTCTGATGTTATTGGAATACATAACGACGAACTGTCGATCATGGATTTCAAACAAACCAATCGACCTAAACGTAGGCAATGGGTGTGGGACTATTTTCAACAGCTTGCTGCGTACGCTTTAGCACACAACGAACTCTACGGTACGGACATAGAGAAAGGAGTTATCCTAATGTGTTCAGTAGACTGTCTCTATCAAGAGTTTGTTCTTGAAGGGGACGAATTTAAAAGGGCTGCTGATACTTGGCTGGAACGGGTAGAGAAGTTTAGTCTTCCCATGGATGTGGAAGAGAAGGAAACTTCTTAAGATCATACTTAGCTCTATTTAATTCTCTCGTTCTTGTTCTTATTTCATTGGTAGGCCATTTCCCGGTTATATTAGCAGGATCTCTCCCCGCTTCTTTTTCTAGTTTCTTCTTATCCCTTATTCTAGCTTTAAATTTTTTGCTTATATCCTTCGATGGTTCATAGGCTGTGAAAACTCCGTTCATAATATTACGTTTAAAACTACCAGGAACTCCAGCTGTAACACGATCTAGTTGTTTTCTTATCGTACGTTTATCTACTCCCAAAGCAATCCAAGACTGTATTTGAAAGTATATATTTTGTTGTGCTTCAAACCATTGATCTTGAGACTGCTCCCATTGCTCTAAAACTTCTTCCCTGGTTGCAGTTTCCCAACGGAACTCACCTAAATTACGTTCTATGTTTTCTAATCTGCCTTGTATTTGATTACTAACATAAATTGGAACTGAAGCTCTTTCCAAATTCATCTGAGAAGCAGATATTCCAAACAGTCTTGCTATGGCTTGTGCTGTTTCCTCATCTTGAAGATATTTATCATATCGATCATCTCCTTCTCTCATGGACTTTTCAATTCTTTTTGCATCTCTGTATAATCCTGGACCTGCTTCATCCAATGAATGCTCTACCATATCCACAAGAATATCCCCCCAATTATCTCCTTCTGTATAAATAGGCTGACCTGTATCTAAATCCTGATTTAAAATCAATTCAGCTTGCACTTTAGTCGCAATTCCAGGTTGTGTGTACGCGTGCAAATACTCCATAACCCATTCTGCCATTCCCTCTACTACACTTCTCGGAATACCTTCTCCCTCATACTCCCCTTCTTTAATTGAATTTTGTACAGTTAGTGCGAAGTTTGCTATGCCTTCAAAGGGAAGTGTGTAGTCTGAATTAATATAATCAAAGCCCCCATCCTCTTTTATTCCAGAAATAGGAATAATTCTGGAATCCTCTGCCCAATCTGGTAATACTTCAGAAGCAGCTTCTAGTTCTTCGTCTTCAATATCATAATGATATTGCATAACTGCTTGCATAACTGCGCCAAGCCCATACATAGAGGCTGCTCCTAGAAAAGCTTTTTTAACTCCACTAGCCAATAAGGGTCTTTGTCCTGTAGGGAGGCCTAATGTTTCACTTCCATCTGGATTTTTATAAAGAGTTTTTTGTTTTTGAAGTCCTCCTTCCTCCATTATCTGATCGGGTATTTTGTAAGTAAGCTGTTTGGCACTAATTTGTGCAATATTACCTGACACTCTTAAGATTTCTGTGGGGAAAGCAATAAATGCACCAATAGGAAGCTGCTTTACTACTTGAGCAAATTTTCCTACATAATCATAATTAGGAATCTGCATACGAACATGATATGCAGCTACTTCATCAATATAATCTTCAAGGTCGGTTGTCTGTCTAAGGGTAGCAGCTAAATTTGATTTATACGTTGTACCAAGTTTTGTTGTTAATTTGCTGGCATAGTTTTCAAGAACTTTTAATTTTACATCGTCACTAACCGTAGTAAGTTGTGGGTTATCAACTATATCTTGCTCTAGTTGAGATATTTCAGACTGTATCTCGTTCAGCTTAAAGTTATTTCCTATGTTTTCTTCTAATTGACTTTCTTCAATTAATTCATTTATGCGATTTTGACGATTGTCCACAGGCTCAAGCTTGTTTAACATTTCTTTAAGTCTTCGTCTGTCCGCAGAAAAGGCCGCTATCTTCCAAAAATCATCTCCCGCTGCGTATGTTCTTTGAAGTCCTCTAAATTGCTTGGGTCCAAACCAATCAAGAACTTTCCCGGTCGGTGTATTTTTCATAGTTTGTAAAAAATGACTAATCTTACTTACACTGGAATTTCTTCCTGAATCACTTAGTTTAGCAAATAAATCCGTAGCCTCATTTAATCGAACACTCGTATTTACGATGCCTAAGTCCTGCATTTTTTGGAAATTTCTTTTCGCCTTTTTACCCTCTGCGGTTAGCCTACCGTCTTTATAAGAAATAGTTCCAAACAAATCATGCTTAACCATTTCAATTGCTTCAGGTAATCCGTTTCGTCCGCTATAGCCCGCAGCCACAAACATCAGTCCACCTCCTATAAAGTTTCTTATTTGTGTAGCAGGACTAATTACAATCATACCTACTTGAGCGGCTAATTTAGGAAGAACAATCCCAAGATCATAAATACTGAAAAAAGTATTTTTTAGATTAGCAGGATCATTTCTTTCAACACCTAAAATTTGGGCTACTTCATTTGTGGTGTAATAATCTGAAAGAGGATTAAATTCATTACTTTCTATTCTATGTTTATATCGGCCTATTGGTTTTGATGTAAATAACATTTCTCCTGGTCGCTCATTAATTTCTCTTACATCACTGTAAAAGGAGGCCATTGACACAAGTTTTCCTAAACGAGATAAAGAAGTCATTACAACTTGTTCTGGTTGCTCTATTTCTCCCATCAATTTTCTTAAAGAATAGGGAATATATGCCCTAGATTCTAATAGCCTACCAGGATTATCTACCTGAAGTTTATCTGTTGTAGCAGTTAAAATACCGGGTAGCTTGGCTAAGTCTCTGGTACTATGAAAATTTTCTAAGGAAAGTAAATCATTAACATACCTCTTTGCTTTCGCTTCGGTGTAGTTCGGTTTATGTCTATTAATATGATAAACAGATTTAATGGCTCGCTTGTAAATATTTTCTGCTTCGTTGTTCCACCACTTTGAGTATTTAGGGTTCCACCCTAGGCCTGTTTCAAATAATGCAAAGGATCTTGTTACGTAGGTATTAATTCCTTCTCTTAGAGACATCTTATGTTCAGGAGTAACAACATCTGGAGGCATTTCTTCCATTAAACGCGTACTTAGTGCATCTATACTGGTACGAATCTTCATAGCAGGTCTTTGTAGAATCTCTGGAAGTTGCTCCATCGCAACTTCTGTTTTTTGTACGCCTTCAAGTAAAATCTCTAGTTGTTCAATCTCCTGTCCTATCTCCTGTTTTCCTTGTTCACTCGGTTCTTGTATTTGTTCAGCAAGTAATTCATCTATATCTTCTTGTATAGCCACCCGTCTATCTTCTGTTAAAGGGAGATGGGCTCCTGTGCGTCTTAAGAAAGCCATAACAAGTCGATCTGCTGTTTCTTTATCAACTACTTGTCCAGATCTAATTGCTTCAACTACTGCTTTCTCATGTTCATAAGCGAGATTCTGTGCTTCTTTTTCAATGGCTTTTTGTTCAGCAATATATTCATGTCTGCGTCGACCTACATCCAAACCTAATGGTCCATAGGGTCTAAACCATTCAGACATTGTTCCCATAATTTTATTTATAGGATCCAATTGCATTTTGGGAAAAGCACCTTGAGGTAATTCTAAGGAAGTCAAGTAAGTGTTATTGGTTTGCTGTAAAAAAGCTTCTAGTGGCGTCAAGGCTGGAACATTATTTTCTTCTATATATTCTTGGGCTCTTGGATCTTTTTGCTCTCTGGCTAAAACTAATTTGGCTCCGTAAGTGGGTATATTTTCTGATATTTCTCCCTCTAATCCTTCTCTGGCAAAAGCAATTTCAATAGGTGTTTTTCCTTCCTCAACGAGACTAATCATAGCGGTTCGGGCATTACCTCCTTGACTTACTTCTCTTCTTACCAAAGGATTTTCTAAAGGACTTTTATCTTCTGTAAGCAACTCGTCAAGATCAAATGTGGTATCCACAGTGTCTGTCGGTCTTAAGTTACTAAACTTTTCTTGCTGTAATTCCATAATGGACATCATTTGAGCAATCTCTGCGGCTATTCCTTCATTGGTCATTTTTTCTAAACTGGTTCTGCCAATAAGTTCACCTGTTTGCATGTCTTCTATATTTAAAGCTAATTCTATTAGTTGTTCCCGACTATTTCTTTCCATTAAATTGTTTGTGTAACGAATTATTCCTTTTTGATCTAACTTAGAAGGCATTAATGTACGTCGAATAAGACGATTTGTTTCATAAGCTGCTAAAGCATCCCTATCTGATTGATAATTATTGGCTGGACTTATATCAGGATCAAAGCTTAATGTTCCTTGAACGGATGCCCAATTTGCATAATTTTCTGCACCAATTTGTTCTTCAACAAAGGTGGCCAAGTCTTCCAATGGCATAGCATTAAACCGTTCTTGTTGTACCCTCCTAATTGCTGGTCTTATAATAGCGGAACCCAAAGCTTGTGATTGATCTTCAAAAACAAACTCACGCGTTACATCTTGCTTAACAAACCCCTTTAATTTATTAAGAACATCTTCTCTGCTTTCACCAGGTAACACAGTAATTTCATGCCCCATGTCCTCGATAACATCTCGTAAATCATTATCTGTGTATTTTTCTAAGTTTTCATAGTCTCCTTCGTCCAAACGTCTTTGTGTCTCTTGTTCAATAAGAGCATCTAATTCATCTACGGTTTCTGTTTGTGCATAGACACTATTTGCTACAGTTTCTGCTATAGCTTGTGTACCGCCAGCAGCCGTTCCTCCTAATATTCCTTCCCCAGTGGCTTGTTTAAGATCTATTTCTAGTCCAACATCTGTCCCAACAGTAGATCCAGCTTGCTCCAATACCGATTGTATTCCCTCAGTGCCAGTTTCTTTACCACCAGCAAATAAAGTCCTTAGAACGGGTAAGCCTTTTGGACCAGTTTTTAAAACATCTCCAAGACCTTTAATACCTACCGCATTAAGTGCGCCCATTGATATAGCTGTGCTAAAAGCTATTGACCAATCTTCGGCTGTAATTTCTTTGTCAACTCCTACAGGTTCTCTGTTCCTAGCTCTCTCTAATGCTATAGGACCCACTACTTGCACGGCTTCAAATAAGCCAGGACCTATTAAAGCTCCAAAAACGGCACCTGGTGGACCCCCCACAGCACCGCCTATTCCTGCTCCTGCGACCCTAGTAGCAAGAGAACCCACGATTTGACCAGCTTGTTCCACTGCTGCTCTAGGTAAGTAGCCCCATTCAAAGCCTTCTCCTTGGCTATTAATAAAATGCTCTGTAGCTGCTTCGTAATCTTCTGGATAGTCTGTAATGTCTTGAAGCCATTGTCCCACGCCTTCCGCACCAAGGGTTTTTAAGGATAGACCAATATTCTCTAATGGTTGATCGAGGGCATACTGAAGGGCAGAGGGTATGGAAGTATCTACTTCCTCTTTAATTGTATCTTCTACAGGGGTAGGAGGTTGTGATACGGTATCTTCATTAAGCCATTTATCAAGTTCTTCAAGGGGTGTTGACATATCATTTTATTGAGATTTACTTACTGCTTTCTGCCATTGGAGTATTAAAGGCATTAAAGCATCATAATATTCATCACTTCCATGCTCTATGCTCGTAAGCTTTGAACCTTGGTCCTGTAATGTTTTAAGATGCCTATCCAATGTTGCTTGTTTAAACTTATGATAAAACTCTGGCCAAGTAAGTGTTTCACCAGTTGGTAAAGTAACCGTACCTTGATAAATAGCTAATGCTCTTGGTGGAGGAGCAAAATCATCGGCCAAAGCTATAATGGCCAATGCACGTACATTCCCAACAAAGCCCTCGTCTTGGAAGTCTTTGATTGCCGTTTTATACATATCTAGTGTATCGGGTTGCTTAGTTACGCCTGAAAACGCGTCCTTCCATTGTTGACCTAATCGTTCTGAACTTCCTCTTCCTGTAGTACCTAACAAGGTTCTTTCTGTTGCGATTTGATCCGCTAGGACTTTATCCATGGCTTCCGCTTCAGCGAGTTGGCCCGCTCTCTTGGCTGCTCCGTAATGTAGTACCCTAGGTAAATAGGATGAATAACTACCACGCGTTGCTTTCCCTATGTCTCCAGCAAGCCCTTCTCTTCTTGCTAATAGTGCATCCAATCTGCTTGTATCAGGAGCAGTTGTGCCTGCACCACCAAATATATTTCGTGCCATCTGCTCTGAAAATATTAAATCTTTTCTTTCATCAGAAAGCTTCTCCCATATATGTAAAGGCACATTGATTCCTAAAGCTAGTAAGTGTTCTTTCGTCTTAATTTCTTTAGCACTTCCTACTACACCCCCATTCTCAAAAGCAGGTATTTCTGAAGTAGCTTCAGGATTTGCTATGGACATAAGTTCCTGTAAAAACTCATTTGTAATTAACTCTTCTCCTGTTGTGATTCCTTCTATGCCGTGTTTTTCCTTAAGCTTTTCTAACTCATTAAAATAAGCAATATTCATTTTCTTTAGGTATTCACCCAGCTCTGTGGTCCCAGAGTTGGTGGCGTAAAATCTAATATCATTTAGAAAAGCTTCCTTAAGTGCTTGCAGTTCAACCTGATATTCACCAGATCCTTGGTCCTCCGTCACTGTGACGGTTTCCTCTATTGTCTCTGTTGCTCCTGTCGGTGCCGTTGGTGTTATATCAGCAATACTAGGACTAACAGCCTGTGCCATCATATTTAAAGGTTCATTAATTTCCTGATCACCTTCTTCAAATAAATCTAAAGCAAGACCACCGGCTTGCATATTAGGAACTCTCTGTTCTTGATCCCCTACTTGTTGTGCTACTCGTTCTTTAACGGTATTTTTAAATTGAGTAGAAGGCTGATAGTTCGTTCCTTTGGCCAATCGATAAAAGATATGTTCTTCCCCAGTAAGTATGAAAGCTCGTTCCATTCTTGCCTTATCTGCATCAGATATGGATATAGTTGGATCTTTACTTAAGGCTTGCATGAGGTTATAAGCTTCGTCAAATGGCATCGAGGATTTCCTAGTAGACCATTCTAATAAAGAGCCAGGCTCAACGGTTCCTCCGCCTTGCATACCTTTTTGACCATATAATTGAATATCCTCTGGTCTAGGCCGCCCTCCGGGCAGTGGTAGTAGTCCACCGGATCTATCTGTAGAATGGCTATGTAACTCAGGATGAGTATGATAATTATTAGAAAGTTGAGGTAATACACCACCGTCTTCATACCCTGGCATAGGCACGCTTCCGCCACCCGTCATATTGACAGGAGAAAGACCGGACACGATTCCGTGTTCACGGTCGGAGAACAATTGTCTGGTTTTCCAGTTCATTAGCCTCCTCCGAATGCTCCACGCTCTTGTATAGCTAGGTCCGATATTATGTTATCGTCTTGACCTGTCGCCGCCGATAGTACTTTGTCAAGTCCACCCAGTTGTGGATATATAGAGGCCAGTCCCCCAAAAAGATCAAAGTTCGATGCCATAGGATTCCAAGTGCTTCGGGAAAGAGTTTGTGGCAACATTCCTAACATATTCTGCCATCCTTGCATACGTTTCCAAGGTTCTTGAGCCATTTGTCGAGCGGCACCGTATTGGGCGCCGTACATTCTGTCTTGTATGTCTCTACCGACACCACCCATTCGATTGAAAACATCAATTTGATTCATTAAATTCTGTTGGCCTGTAGTGCCAAGTCCTGCAAAGTTTCTTCCCATGGCTCCAAGTCCTTGGCCCGCCGTTTGGGCGCCTTGCATAGCTTGTCCCCATCCTTGAGAACGTAATCCGCCAATACCTTCCATCATGCCTCTGCCAAAAGCTCTTTCTCTTTCCTGTTCCATCAAGCGTCCACGGGATCCGCCAAAAGCACCTTGGCTAATGGCTCTATCCCTATCGGCTATGCCTTGTTGTTGATTAGCTTCCCGCATGTCTTGCATGGTTTGCTGCACGACATCCTGTTCAAACGGATTGTAAAATTGGCTAATACCACCGGGGGTATAATATCCAGCCCCTGCTTGCATCATTTGTGCACCTTGACCTAAATAAGGGGTAAATCCTCCAAGTCCACCTGCTAGTTCTCTAGCACGCATTTCATAAGGATCAAGTCCTGCAACTTTTTCAACAGGAATAGGTATAGGCTGCTTGGCTAAGTTCGCTGCCGATTCTAAAAAGCCACGGCGCATGGCACCGGCATAAGGCTCTTCGTACTCTGCTACCGTAGAGCGTGGTGCTGTGCCTGGATCCATGTAACTTGTCATTAGCTCATTCCCTCCCATTGTTTCATCATTCTATATAAGTTCTGTGCCCCTATGTTATCGGTGGCTTTTTTTGTTACCACGAATTCTCCGGGTTCCAGTTTCGCCAGGGTAATATCACCAAGTCCTCCACCTTTCATTCCAGGGGGAGTAGTAGGAGGGGGTGTATTGGCGTATGCAACACCAGGCATCAAAGCCGGTTGTATGTTAAATACACGGTAATCCGGGGCGCCGACATTACCATAAACTTCTGATGAACCATAAGCTTGTTGCCCCATGGGAATATTCCTGGCTGCTTTATCTTTGTTCCTCATATAATTAAGTAGTGCTAATTGTCCTAGTTCACTATCCATTATCCTTCCAATTCCGCTTGCTATTCCGCTTGCTCCTTCTTCGGCTCCTCCCCATAGGTATTTAAAAATATCTTCAATGGCTTTAATAGCTTTAGGAGTTCCCCCACTAGACGTTCCCGCTCTTGGAGTGCCACCCACTCCTGGAGTGCCAAATGTTTGACCAAAAAGTAGGTTCTGTTTGTCTGTATAGTCCTGACCTGACATGTCGCCAAGAAGCTCGTCAAGAAGACCTGTGTTGAAGCTAATATTTGTTTTTGGATCAGTTTCCCAACCACCAAGTAGACTATTTATTCCTCCTGTCCAATCTGCCTTGGGATCATCAAAATCAAAATCCGTAAGGAATCGATTGAAGCCCTGATTATTAGGATCATCCCAGTCAATAAAAGCATCGCTAATAACGTTCTCCCATGAATCTTCTACAGATGGCCAAAGTGAGCCTAGACCTCCCGGATCGAAGTCTTCTGAAAGCATCTCATCCAAAGATAACTCTTCATAAGGTTCATCACCAAATAAAGCATCGTCCCAGCCTTCTGTTAACCAATTATCTGCTGCCATAGCTATTTCTCATTCTCCTTATTAGACGCTCCAAAATAAAAACTTGCGATGCCCGATACCAGTCCACCTAAGTAGCCTAATACTAAAGAAACTATAGTATCAGAATTTGCGTCTGGTGGCTGTAAAGTTACTAAAAATATATAGCCGATAAAGCCGAATAGAGCAGCAAGTCCAAAAATTCTTGGCGTCCAATCTTTTGCGAAAGCTTTTCTGGCATCTTGTACGTCTGCTGTTTCCAGCTTGAACAGGTCCACGTCCAACTCTTTCATGCGCGCTTCAAATTCTCCCTCTACCTTTTTAAGCTCGGCTAATTGCTCAGGAGTGGCAGCTTCCATGGCCGCCTGCATTTTTTGCGGAGAGGCAGCCGGATCTATTTTTAAGACCTTAGAAATCATGTTGACCGCCATGCCACCCATGGGACCGCCTAACGCAGTGCCGAGGGTCGGCGCGACTGTACCTATTATGTTCTTTAATATACCTAGTTTCATGCTTTTTTCTTCGCCATTTTATTAAAGGTTTTTGCCAGTGTTGCGCGTCTTTTTGTTAAAGGAGAGGCGTTGGAACCTTTCTTTAATACTTTATTGGCAAAGGCCTGAACAGACATGCCAGCCGCCTTGGCCTGCTTGGTAAAAGCACCTTCTTTAAGGTTTGCTTTTTGGATCCATTTTTGATCCGCCATCAGGGCCTCCTCTGTGTTCGTTTATAACTGGATACTTTACCATTTTTACTGGCGTGTTGTCTTGTTTTAATGGCTCTCAGGCGTCTTTCAGCCGCTTTTTTACTCGGCGAAATTCCTTTGGTATTGGTTATTTTCCAACCGCCTTCTACTTTATTTATCGGCATTTAACACCCTATCCCTTAAGCGTATAGCTCGTTCGCCTACTTGTGTTGCCCACTTTGAGTCCATCATTTCCTCAGCGGCTTTTTCCCATTGCGAAACCTGCATAGCAGCAATAAATTTTTTAAACTTACTAAACCGGGGGTAGCCTAAGTTAAAGCACATATTGGCTACGACCCGTTGTCGATTATTATCCAAATTTCGCCACCACGGTTCGTTCATGTCCAGTTCTTCACACACTATTTTTATGTCTTGTTGCAGACATTTTTCAATACGTTCTTTAGAGATAGGGGTACCGACTTCTTTACCATGCTCTTCGTCCTTTTCTGTAATCAAATGGCCTACCCCAAAAGTCGGATAACCTAAATGATCTAAATAGATTTCGTATTTATACCCTTCGTCCAACATTAACTCATTCATTAGTGCCGATATATTCATTTCAGATCTATGGTTATTGCTCCGTTTGTGATGACCGATAAGGTGCCTACAGAACCAGTTGCTTCTAAACCAACTGCTGTTCTGGTTGATATGTCTTGCCATTTACTTCCTGTATATACTTGTAAAACACTTTTATTGGTATTCCATATTACGTCCCCTGCGTTAAATTGATTTTGGCTTATTTGTGTGTCGTTATATTCCGGTGTTGCTGTCGTATCAAAACGACCGAGGTTAATTTCCAGAATACGTACCATACGGTTGTATATCCCTGGATCAACTTCATTAAAAGCAATCGGTAAGCGAGTTTCTAAAAGCTTTCCCATTACCTACGTCCATCCGGTTTAATATCCAAACGCGTATCTCCCAAACGCCAACCCACACCAAGACGCACTCCCGATGAATTATCGTCATCAGATTCCACTCTAAAAGTTAACTGCCTTGCGCGTATGCGCGTATCCAATTTTTGTGTAGTAGCAGTCACATTCTGCGTCGTGTCCGTGGTCAAGCTATCCCCTGGAAAATCTCTTGATTTCAAAACAAAATTAATCGTCTGATCAGACCCACCATTGCCGGTGAACTTCACATCAGGAATCACTTTACGGATAAAGGTGTAATAATCCCCATCGTCTATATCGAAGTCACTGGATTGAATATAAACATTATCCATGGGGGAGCCATCAGCATCATTACCGGTTTCGTGTTGATACAGATACTGCGTTGAACTTACTTCGCCCGTGGCTCTGGGGTAAGCAACCAAGCCTTCGTCCAGCCACGCGTAACGAGTTAATTGACCAATGCTCCAAGTCCCTTCAGCGTAGTTATAAATTACATAACGATCTATTTCCGTGCTGTCTTCAGAAACGTAGAACCAACCCACTTCGTTAAACTGCTTGTTTAAAAACCCAAAGGTTTTAAAGGATTGTTCCTCGTTAAAGTCGCTGAATACATAGTAATGCACGCTACAGGGGACTAAGGACACTGTACCGTCATAACTGTAAAACCCTTTTCTGTCCATCCAATACACACCGCTTGGGGTATTCACCGTAGCTTTGGGTCCAATCAGACCGACGCCTTGGTTAATTAAGTTAATGCCGAAGGTATACGGAGGACCGATATAGGACATGGAATACATGGAAATATCCGTCCACACCAATATTTCTTCTCTAGCGGACAGTCCCCCAATAATATCGGAGCCCGATGAGATTCTTAAAGATCCTGCTGTATTCGTGGCTTTGGGTTCCCAATCGGCTGCATTTTCTTGATCACTCCATGCAATAAACATCGGATCTACGGCACCGGTTCTGGAACCTCCTGAAAGAGGATCCGCACCGAGACAAATAACGTGCCTGTCTTTTTCTGAAACCAAGACTTGTAAAGCTTTCGTCGGAGTCAAATTAGCGCCCGATAAGGCACTCAGGGCAACGGCGCGGGTACTGGTACCAGCCGATTCGTCCCAATAATAAATACCCCCTGCCCTTACATTCATTACTAAGTCTTCACCAAAATTATCATGTGACCACAAGCGTAATTGATTGGTATCATCTAACGTACCCACACTACCGAACCCATCCGCTCCCCAACCATCAATTCCCCAACCGGTTCCTTCGACGTAATCATCTAAACCGACATTGATTTGATAAGCACCGACCACGGAACTCCCACCATTACCACTATCACTGCTATTCGCTGTAACTTCATCACCATCAGTGTCTTTGGCTTCTATCGTGTAGCTATTCGCATTAACAATCGTTGCAATTTGATACTCTTGATTAAGGACAGTAGCAGTAATAAGGCCGCCTAAAGTAGCAGCACCACTAAAAGTAACAAAATCATTTTGTACCGCACCGTGACTGGAATCAGTGACCGTTATAGTAGCATCTCCATTAGTGGCCGAAAAAGTAACATCGCCGGCTGAAGTGGTTGTTCGTAGCGGAGTAATATCGTGGAAAGAACTTCCTAGCTGTGTGTAATATTTATACGTAGTTCCTAAGCCAAGGTAACGTGTCCCTGCAAGATCCACCCAACCGTGCATTGCACGACCTACTCCTAAATAAGAGTTAGAGGTTTCCTTCTGCCAGCCACCAATTTTTTCTGGGCGTCCTTTACGGAAACGTACTAGATTTGCGTCGTACCAACCAAATTCATTGCTGTAGTCGGTTCCTTCGCGATCTATTCCAGGTTTGAAGATATACTTGGCGTACGGCATTGCTCATTATTTTTTAAAGTTCAAAGCTAAAAAGTTTATTGCCTTGTTTATTTTCCCAACAAAAGCATCGTCTTTTGTAGTCTTTGTGTGAGGAGAGATTGCTGCAACAATTGAAGCTACTGCAATTATCCACACGATTATATTTAGTATTGTCCAAATCATGTTAAAACACCTGTCCTGATAAAATTGTTGTCATGCCTACAATTAAAGCACACAACGTAGTTAATATTAATACTTCTAGTCTCTTAATGCGATAAATAGTTTCACGCCATCTTTCAGCACAAACTGCTTCGTGTTTGTCTAAATCTGCCGCTACTTCCATTGTCGTTCTTTTAGCCATCATCTTTACCATTGGACTTCGGTTCTTCCTCTTCAGGCTCCAACGTGCTTTGATACATAGTTAAGGCCGTTATTCTAATATCCAATTGATATTGCAAGGAAGCCATTTGTCCTTGTATTCCTTCAATTTCTTTTTGTAGATTTTCTACATAGGTTAATTTAGTTGTTATTAAAGGATCTACATCTACTTCCGTTGTTTCTACTGGGTCTATTTGCACTTCTTCTGTCATTGTTTTTCCTTATCAAGTATGTCCCAGCAATTCAAATTCGCTGCAACAGTTCTTCTTTCACCCTCTCCAAAGAAAGGATATACCATGTGTTGTAAACCTGATGGGAACATATATTGCATCCCTATTTCTGGCTTAACTACAGCACTTTGTGGTGGGAATAATCTATCTGTGTCTATTAGACTATTCCTTCCATAACTAAAAGCTAAACAGCCGTCACTGTGTCCTGAACTATTATATAAACTGTATTCAGGTGTCCCTGATGTTGGCTGGTCTAATATCTGTTGAGGCACTTTAGTCCAAGTAGTTGTAGATATACCCATAACAGTTTTTGTGCCGTGATCGTGTATTGGGTTGTAATCACCCTCAAAACTATGCACCGACCAAAGTTCATCCAAAGCTATCTGTTTATTTGTCTTAAACTGGACCCCGGTGGACTCAGAAAAATGATTGATGTAGGTGGCTCCCAAATCACAGAGAAATGCCACATACGGCTGAATACGCTCATCATCAGTAGGGGGAATATTAAGCTGTTGCCCCTGATGGATTTGCCCCACTAGGGTTTTCGCCAGTGATTCCCTTTCTTCATCTTCCAGGAGTTCATCCAAATAATCATTTAGGCCATCCACCAATTTCTTGGGGATCTGAGTTTTCAGCATAAAAACGGCTGGCATCGTGTAGATGTCAACCTGATGCCCATCTGGTAAATCCAGTTCCATTTACGAAGAAGGTATAACGTAATCTGGGTCGGCTACTGGATCGTCAGGGGGATTAGTAATTACGCTGTCATACTGACTCGCAAATATAGTGTCCCAATGTGACACAGGGCATAAAGCTGTTAATTCAGCTAAAGTCCAACTGCCTTCCGCTTTGGGCGTGAAGTTCACATTACCATCAGAGTCAGTTGCTGGAACCACTACACTAAACTCACTTTCATAGTAAGTTGAAGGACTTGCACTTTTACTGCCTTGGTTATACTTCATGCCTAAATCCCACTTTTGTACCTTACTACTCTTGTTGTAGGGTATCGCTGTGATTAAGGTTTTAGTTACTGCCATTTTTTACTCCTTGTTTATTTATTAACTTTCTAACGCATCAACTTTCGCTGATAGCTCTTGTATTGCTTTTACTAATGAAGGTATTAAATCCTCTTTGGCTACACCTTGTTGTGTTCCTACTTCTGCTTGAGTCCAAAAACCATAACCACCCCCATCAGCATCAGGTGTAATACTTGCACCTTCCATAGCTGTTTTAACTTCTTGAGCAATAAAACCATATTGTGTGCCATCTGATTTTTTAGATGTATCACCAACTTTTTTCATTGTTCCTTCTAAGCCTGTAAGCGATTCATCGTAGTCTTCTACCTTTCTCCATGTAAAAGTTCTTGGTTTTAAAGTATTAATAAAGGATAAACCTGCTGATGTTGGCATATCGGCTATATTTTCTTTCATTCTTTCGTCTGAAGGATATGTCCAAGCTGTACCAGAATCCCAATTTATAGATACTTTGGAACTTGCACTCTTACCAAAAGTGACTGTGTTATTTCCTTGACCAGGACAAGACTTTCCTATAGCTACTAAATTTTCGTGATTGCCAACTTGTGCTAAAGCACCTACAACTACTTGTCCCGCTTTACCACCATCTATGGCTTCAGTAGTTCCACAACCTGAACCAATCCATACACCACTAGTACAAGTTGTTCCTGATGTTTCAGCAGCATTATAACCTATTGCTACATTCTCACTATTAGTTGTCCAAGTTGATCCTGCACTATCCCCTACAGCTACATTATAATTAGCTGTAGTGTTTGAATTTAAGGCATCTCTTCCAATTCCTGTATTTTGACCCCCTGTTGTATTATTTGCTAAAGAAGAATTACCACACGCTGTGTTCAGGGTCCCTGTTGTATTGGCTCCTAAAGCAGCGACTCCAACAGCACAACAATCGGTACAGGTCGTAGCAGCATCAAGAGCATTGGCTCCAATAGCCGTGTTAGACCCACCTGTTGTTAATGCTCCACCAGCATCCTTACCTACTGCTGTATTACTTGAAGCTGTTGTTTGAGCATCTAAAGCTCTAATACCAACAGCTACATTGGTACTACCTGTCGTATTTGCTGCTAAAGCATTTAATCCAACGGCAGTATTAGTTGTGCCTGTGGTATTAGCATATAAAGCATGTCTACCGAATGCTGTATTATCAGCAGCCGTACTTGCTGTTAGAGCATTATGACCCACAGCCGTATTGCTGGATGTAGTAGTATTTGCATCTAGAGCAGCATAACCTATGGCAACATTTTCTGTTCCTGTCGTATTTGATACTAAAGCATCATATCCTACTGCTACATTATTTGATGCTGTTGTGTTAGCAGTTAATCCTCGATAACCAATAGCAACATTACCAGCACCTGTGGTATTAGCATATAGAGTATCATAACCAATGGCTACATTATTAGAAGCTGTGGTATTAGCACTCAATGATCCAGAACCCATAGCAGTATTTTTAACTCCTGTGGAGTTAGCGTCTAGTGAAGCATAACCAACTGCTGTATTTTCAGAACCAGTAGTGTTAGAAACTAAGACATTTGCTCCAAATGCGGTGTTGTAGTCAGCAGTTGTATTTGCTCCTAGTGCATCTCTACCAACAGCAGTGTTATTATCTCCTGTCGTGTTTGCGTCTAAAGCTAAAGCACCTACTGCAACATTTGATGTCCCTGTCGTGTTTAATGTTAAAGCATTTTTACCAACTGCTGTATTGTTATCTGCTGTGGTATTAGAGAATAAAGCACCATTACCAACGGCTACATTATCATCACCTGTGGTGTTTCCAGCTAAAGCATTTAAACCAAAGGCAGAATTTTTTTGACCAGTGGTATTGGCTCCTAAAGCTGCATAACCAAAGGCATTATTATTTCGACCTGTAGTATTGGCATCCAAAGCCGTTGAGCCAACTGCTGTATTCTGATCGCCTGTGGTAGTTGCTCCTAAAGCATTAGCACCAACTGCTGTGTTATCTGCTGCTGTTGTTAAAGCATCTAAAGCATAAGCACCAACTGCTGTACCTCTTGCACCTGTCGTGTTTGCTGTTAAAGCATTATAACCAATAGCTGTGTTGTTATCTGCTGTGGTATTAGCGTATAGAGCATTCATACCCATAGCCACGTTATAATCACCCGTAGTATTAGTTACCATAA
>VTLG01016823.1_pt1 | contig 16638 bp, 33 predicted proteins | sample 4694571 | NCBI WGS metagenome assembly VTLG01 (sample SAMN12604809, study PRJNA352737) | marine metagenome | biome: ENVO:00000447; feature: ENVO:00000209|ENVO:00000569|ENVO:01000036; material: ENVO:00002151; isolation source: viral sequences binned using virsorter ...
TCTCCCTTATTTGTTTTAACATTTCTCTTTCTGTACCATACTTCTTTTCAAATAATATTTTTTTATTATGTATTGAAAATGCTCCTGTATGATGTTTTTGACATAATGGTATAGTTTCAAAATGACTACTTCTTCTTCCTATACCTGTTCCTTTAGGTCTTATGTGATGTATTTGTGTTTCTGGATTTTTACATACAAAACAACCTAAGGACGCAACTTTTGATAAATGTTCTTTTTCTTTCTTATTCATATCTTATAATTTTACTTTTAACTAATTCATAAGTTGGATTATAAATATCAACATCAGTAACAGTTAATGATTTTTGTATTTCTTTTAAATCCTTAATAAACATAGATGTATCTGATCTTTTAGGATTATATTTATTAACTAAAAAACCAACTTTATAATAAGGAATTTTTAAAGCTAATCGCATTGGCTCAATTCTTAATTGACCTAAACTATTGGAACCTTTTTCATACTTTTGAACTTGTTGGAATGTAACACCTATCTTTTTTGCCACTTCAGTTTGACTATAATTTAACTGCAATCTTCTTTTTTTTATTTTTCTTCCTATAAATTTTACTCTAGCTAAATCTTCTGATCTATATTCTGTTGATTGCCCTAACTTTCTACCTCTTTTTAACATTTTTCTTTTTCCTTTCTTTATTAGTTTGTTTTTTATTATAAAGAGTAGTTACTTTTCCATCTGCAATATAATAACCACTTACTTCTTTTTTTTGTTTTTTATATTTACTTGGGTGTTTAAAAGTAAATGTCATTGTTCCCACCATATAGGTTTGTCAAGTTTCCAAGTTGCAAAATCTTTTTTTTCTTGTTTGTAATAATTTCTATATGCTTGAACAGGATCATTACATTTATATTGATTTGGCATAGCTTGAACAAAATTAGTTAAATTTTTAACATTAATTACATAATTTGGTAAAGATTTAATTACATCATAAGATTTATGATTAACTTTTTTTTTGTATCGTAATTTATATTCTTTATTTAAGTATTTAGATAATTTACGCAACCAATTAAAATTAGCTACACTTTTTCCAGCCCAAATTGTGCAAGGGTGTTTAATGTGAGTTGGTTTGTAAGGAACATTAATATTATTTTGTGATAAAACAGTACACAACATCTGAGCAGATTCTAATATCATTTTAACAACATGCCTATCACAATGATATTTTGCACATATTTTAGGATTTTTATCTAATATAAAAATATTCATTTTTTCTTTCTTTTATATCCAGCAAAAGTCAATTTAACTTTTTCTGGTAATTGTTTAAATATATAACTATAACATTCTTTACAATACAAAGAATTATCCCACATTGAACAATCACTATTAAACCACCATAATTTGTTTTTATCTTTTATACAACGACTACAAGTCATAGTTAAATAATGTATTTTTTTAGCTATTTTTTTTGTCATAATTCCTACTGAACAATCTATCAAGTAAAGCTGATAGTAATGTTGACCTTTCTCCTGATGAATTTTTAAAATATTGTTTTGCTCTTTCTTTAAATTCAACAACTGTATCAGGCGACATATCTGCAAAATCGCAAACCAATTCGTACTGCTTGTCTGTATTATTAAACCAGCTTTCAGCTTCGTAAATGATTCTGTGCCTAGTTGCCAAGCGCCCGTTAAATTTACTGTCCTCAAAAATACCACAGCAATCGAGTATGGCTCGTTTAATAACTGATCTCCATAATTTAACTTCATTGGATATTCCTTTCTTTTGAAACAATCTTTAACCATTTTCTTCTCCCTTAAATAATTCATTTTGTCTTTCATCTTTAGGTATCCATAAAAGATCGTGTAACCCGTAAGTTCCACCATACTTTGATGTAATATATTGACTAGGTTTAGATTGCAAAAGTTTTTTTAATACATTGGTTGATACTCTCATTGATTCAGCTTTGTATTTTACTAACAAACCACCTTTATTAATACCATATTGAATCCAATTTGATCTTAAACTAGCGTGACCATGCCATAGTTTTTTTATTGTTACTTCTATCATTTTTCCCAATAATTCCATTTTAATAACATTAATATAATTACACAAAATATTCCAAGTATAATTAAAATGCTAATTAGAATCCCCATATTTTCTTTCTTACTTTTAATTTATCTTCATCTTTCCACATCCAATCATCAGGATTAGGGATAACAAGTCTTTTAAAATCTTCTTTAGAACTTGCAATAGCACAAAGATAATTCATGTTTTCGATAGCTTGATGAATCAATAAAGGTATTTGTATATTATCTTCATCAGTTAATTTATACTCCATTACATTACTCGTTTTTTTAAGTATTTGAACATAAAACAATTTATTTTCCATGTTAGTAGCTTTTGTATAAATATATTGTGCAATTTTATGTCCAATAGACACATTTAATTTATTGCTAGTTTTTAAATCAACAATAATAGGTTTATCAAATTCAAAATCAGTATAACCAATAATATCTACTCCTTTATAATTATATCCAATTTTCTTTTGATAACCTGTAATTTTCCCAAACTTTATAAAGTGTTGTGGTAATATTTTTAATGCTTCTTCAATAAAACGATATTCTTTTTCATATTCTTCTTTTTTTATTTTCATTTCTTTGCAAGTTTCAGTATAATTATTTAATTGTAATTTTATTATTTCATCTACTTTTCTATTATCTCCAAGTATAAGATTTAATCCTTTTTCAATAAATGTACCTCTTTGAGCAGACGCACCACTTTTAAATGGTACTTTATAAATATATGATAAAACCCAATTAGAAGGATTTCCTATAAATGTTGATATACTACTTGCTGATAAATGATTAATATTAAATTTTTTTAATGCTTCCATCTTTTTTATCTTCTCTTTCTTCTTGTACTAATTTATTTTTTAAACAATAATTAATTAACTTATCTAACCAAATAACTTTAAATATATCATTAGACGCATTTTGATATGCTTTAATTAAATTATTTAATCTTCTATCTTTACTATTAGGCGAGAACTTAAACTCGCCTAATAATTTGTTTTTCAGACTAAAGAGGAATTTCATCATCTAAATTATCTGGTTTAGATTCTTGTTTAGGCATTTCAACAACATTATCTTCTATTATTTGTTTAACACCTAAATCTTCATTAACTCCAGTAAATTTAACATTTCCTGCTTTAGTTTTATCTTTCCATAAAGATACAGCACTTAAATTCATATCATTATCAGTAGAATAACCAACAAGAGATGGCTTTTTATCATCTGCTTTTGTTTTACTCTTATTTATGAAAAGGATAAATTTGTTTGGTTTTTTAGGACCAAACTTTTGAGCATTAGCTTTTGTATCATCGTTAATATAAGCCATTATTGTATCTCCTTATCTATTTGTGTATTAATGTCAGTATTTTCTAACTCTGGCGTAATTTCATCTGCTGTTGCAACTACATTTCCAACTGCAAATAAACTTTTTAAACAACGCCCCCAAGCCGCCGTCTGACAACATTCGACTGCTCTTTTTTCTTGCACATTTCTCGAATTAGAGTTTTTGCTTCTTTCAGCTAAACCTGAACTAACAAAAAATCCTTTCTTATGAAATAAAGACGCTTCAATAACCACTCTATGTTCGCAGTCATGTTTTATTTCAGATTTTAGTATTAAAGTATGTGCAAAATTTTCCCTTAATACTTTCATTAAAGTTGCGACTGTTAAATATCGCTTTCCTTTAATATCTATCCAAGACATACCATTTTCTTTATCATCGCCAAGTAACTTTAAAAGTTCCACTCTTGATTCAACAATTAAATGTCTTATTGTATCGTCAAGTGTTCTTTCAGCACTTGTTATTTCTGAACTATCCATATCAGTTACCTATTGTGTAAGTGTTCAAGATATTATGACCTCTACCATTTAAACATCTAGCTAATAATTCACGATCATACCAAGCCGCATAAAAAGCATTAAATTCTTCTTTAATAAGTAATTTACAATGCTGTCTATCTTCTTGAAAATGATTAGCGTTTTTACTAGCTTTAAGATCAGCAACAGGTCTATAAGCTGAACAACCAACTAATAGTAAAGCTGATATTAGAATCAATAACTTGTTCATCACACTTTCCTTTCTGGGCGTTGGGTTATTAAGGAGCAGTAAAATCGTGAATAACCCAACGCCGTATAGTTAAAAACCCACAATCTACCGATTCTGTTTATAAAATTTATAAACATGAATTCTTTAATATTTCTACACAATAACATTTATCAACAGCAACACACGAAAAATATATCATCGCATAAGCCATTGCACAAATTAATAGAAATAAAATACCATCAATTATATCTTTCATCTATTTTCCTTGTTATAACCTAACCAATCTTTCCAATCTTCTCCAATTTCTTTAAGTGCTTTTTTAACTCTTTTTGCACACTCTGGCCCAATATCCCAACAACCCATTCCAGCACCAGAATTTTCAGAAATATCATAATGTGATTGTCTAACTATTGTTTCAGTATTTCCATTACAAATAATTCCAAACGAATTTTTATAATTTTTAATACCTTTTCCACATTGTTGACAATTACCAATATATTTTTCTGAATTTAATTCCCAATGTTTTTCATTTCTATTGAACATTTCTTGGCTTACTTTTATTAAGTCTGCAATATTAACAGTATCAAATTCAACACCACCAGTTACATCTTTTGTTATTTTAATCATTATTTAATTACTCCCAGTTAGATAAGAAATACTTGTTAAAATAAGATTTTTTTTAACACATAAATTTCTAGCTTCTTGATTATTTGGTATTTGAACTTCATTAGTAATAACAATTTTATCATCTTCTATTTTTGCAATATTCAAATCACAATCAGATAACATTGTATGGACTTCAAGTTTATGTAAAAGATTAAGATTTTCTTTTGGAGTTGTAAATACATAATATAAATCTCCATTTTCAGAAATCATAAAAGGAATTTTATTTCCTTTTGTTTCATCTAATTTATAATCGTCTTTTCTTTTTACATACCCATCATCAAAGTTTTTACCTGTTAATTTTCTTTGATATTCAAGTGCTTCTTTTTGAGTATCAAATTTTTTAACTTTGATTATATTTTTTAGTATTTTATCCATTGATAATCTCCCAGTTTTTTTGAGTGAATAAAACACCAAATTTTTTTTCACATTTAATTTTAACAACAGTTATTAAATTTAAAAGTGGTGCATTTTGTAATTGAGAAAATTTTACTTTTTCTTTTCTTACAAACATTTTAGCTTCTATGATTTTACTCATTACTGATTCTCCTTTTTTTATATTTTTATTTTTAACCATAAGAAAAATATACAATATTCAACTACTAAAACAAGTATATTTATGGTTGTATTATAAGCTATATTTTAAGCTATTTTTTAGCTATTTTTAAGATGATGGGAAGTATAGACTTTGACTGATTTGCTAATCCTAGAGCGCCTGGAAGCGTTTATTATGTGAGTATTTTGCTTGGTTTGTCTTTTAATGTGTTAATTTTATCTTGTAGTGTTTTTATCTCTTTATTAGCTGTATCTAAATCCTGCGTTACATTTTCGAGTTTTTGAGTCCCTCTTTTTAATGCTTGATCTTTCTCTTTCAGTTTAGATTGCAACTCGTCCACTTCGTCCTTTAAAATACGAACTTGCTCTTTATACTCTTTAATGATTTCTTTAAAATCTGCTGTTTCTGCCATATATTAGATATTATTTTTTTTTCATTATATCAGCACCTTTAAGACCATAGATCGCTGAAACAACACCAATAAATAGTGCTTGATACCAAAAAGGCATATTATTAAAATATTCGAAGAACATTTCCACCTTTTTCATTATATCAGGATCATCGCTGAATATTGACCAAATCAATAATACCACAGGAGCAGATACCAGAATAAGGACAAATTCGTCTTTCCAGCCCTGCTGATTGTTTTGCATAACAGCTTGTTTATACTCAATATCTCCTCGTGCCATTTTTTCTGCATGAGTTCTTTGAGCATCAGCCATTAACATTTGAGTTTCTTTTCTTTTTTTGTAAATATGACTTCCAGCATTAATCGCCAATTTAACTGCACTTAACCACATAATTTATCCTATATAAATATAATCGTTTAATTCGTTTTGCTCTAGCCATTCTGGTACATCAAAGCTAGGACATTTTTTTCTATCGTCAACTTGATAATGACCTATAATTTTCTTAATTTCATATTTTTTAATCAGATCTCCTATTAATGATTTTAAAGTTGTAAATTGTTCATTAGTAAAATTATTTTCCCATTGTTGTTTATCATCTGTACCACCAATTAAACAAACTGCTAAACTTCTAAAATTAACTTTAGGTGCATGAGCGCCTTGATATTCTTCTGACCTTGCTGTTTGTAATTCTCCTGAACGAGTAATTACAAAATGATAACCTACATCTTCCCAACCATTTTCTTTAACATGCCATTCTTTTATTTTTTCAACCCCAATATCCATTGTAGCAGGAGTAGCTGAACAATGTATTGCAAGTGTATCTGTTTTTTCTCTTTTAATCATTTATTTACCATAGGTTAATTCTAAAGTATCCATTGTTGTAGTTCTAACTTCCTGTATTTTACTATTATAAATAGATATATCAACCACACCCCAAAACCAACCTGTTGTTGCAACTTTAGCGTAACTTTCAATATGATTCATAGGTAAAGAGCAACCTACATTAACCACTCTAATATAATTTGCTTTACCTATTTTAGGACATCTTACATCATTAAATTTATGCGTATGGCCGAACACTACATCAAACAAACTACTTTGCCCAATGTTTCTTTCAACGCTAACACCACCAAATTCCCTACCCATAATGTTAAAAGGAATGTGAGTAAACCCGACACCATCTATAAAATAGAACTCCCCATATTCACTCCAAGTCCAACCATACTTCTTTAATGTACTAAACAATTCTTTTTTACCCATTTGATAATATTCTGGATTTTTATCTTCCCATCTCCATAGTCTATTTTCGTGATTTCCTAAAGTACAATGTTTTTTAACTTTATATGTACTTAAACCTTTATTTAATTCTTCAAGTGCTAAATTAAAAGATTCTATATCTTCTAAAAAAGTTCCTTTGTTTTTTCTTGCCTGCATTGTTGCATTATCAATATGCCAACAACAACTATCTAAACTTAAAAAATCTCCTATTTGTACTACATGATCTGGTTTTGTATTTCTTATATGTTTTCCTAACCATTTTAATCTTTCTTTTGAAATTCCAGGTGCATCGTGTAAATCACCAATGACGCAAACTTTTGTAACTTTCATAGTATTGCTTCTATATAAATATTAATTAAGTTTCAACTTTTTGTCTTTTGTTTTTACTACATGAAAATCTAATATATATTCCATGCTCGTTTATTTCTGCTCTACCAATTTGTTCTGTTTTTTTTTGTGCTTCTTTATAACCAGCATTTAAACAATCGTACATATCATTAAATTGAACAGGATATTCGTAAGGTGGTAAACATTTACCAGTACTAAACGAACATAAAAATAGCGTTAAAATAATTTTCATTTTTTTTGTATATTAAAGATTTAAAAAAGAATAAACCTATTCAGGTTTAGTAGGCCAAGTTACATTATCAACTTCTTCAACAGTAGTTAATCCACTTGGTAAATCACGAAGGTCTTGTCTATAAGTAGTCATTTCTGCTGACATAGTTACATCTGATAAAGCATAGAAATCTGTAGCTGATAAAAAATTATTTCTTTTTCTTCTTAAATCTGCAATAGCACGATCAAACGCACCATCAGCCCATGCTTGTTCTTCAGCATCTCTAGCTGATTCTTCTTCAGCAGTAAACTGAACTCTGTTTCCGTTTATGTTATGGTATCTTGGCATAATTATTTATATACTCCTTTTTAATAAGTTAATCAAGTAATCAAGAAATTCCAAATAATGAAATAGTTCCTGTATCTATATTACCGCTTTCAAATTTAAACTGAAATCTTGTTATCGCTGTTGCGGTATTGATATATCCTGAAGTGTAAGTGTCAAAATTATAATTTTCATTATGAACTTCTGATATTCTTGATACAAAATGTTTGATGTAAGTAGAACTGCTAGGATTATATATAGTTAAAAATCCTGAAATACTCTCATCATTTTCATTTCCTGTGTTATTTGCTAATTTTTGAAAAGATGTTCCTTGTCCTTGATCCATTGTACTTTGAACACTAGGACCTATTGTTTCAGACCCTGATTCTGCGTGTCCAGCATTCCAAACAGTTGATGTTATAGTTTGATTATAATTAGTGTTTGTACCTGTATCTGCTTGAAAAGTAAACATAGTAGCATTATCTACTGGGTGAACATTAATAAATTTAAATACATACTCGTTATAGGTACTATTAATTCCACTTGTAAAACTTAATGTAGCAGAATTACTAGCAGTTAAAGTTTCTATTTTATTCCAAACTCCTCCTCCACCTGAACTAGCTTTAACTAATCCTGTGTGTCTGCCTGAATTTTGTGCTATTATTCCACTCATGCTGAATCTTTCAAACCATATAATTTTATTTCACCACCTTGAATTTCACCTGAAGCAAAGGAAAACTGACACCCATCAATAGCCGAAGTGGTATTGCAATATCCTGAAACATAAGAATCAAAAGCTATATCGTCTGATCTTACATTGGTTGTTCTCATTATAAAATGCTTGACGAAGGTGGTGCCTGAGGGAGCGAAAAACCAAAGTTCTCCTGAACAAGATTGATCTGCATCAGACCCAACGCCTCCTGTAACTCTTTGAACTCCTGTCCCATTTGCTAAATCAGCGGCAGTATTATAGGATATTCCCGCACCTGACCCATCTTCTCCATGTTCAACCTCAAAATATGTAGTCATTTTACTTGCATCATAAGCTGTACTACCATCTCTAAAATTTACTTGAAAATTTTGTCCATCAGTTTGTGGGTGAATGTTTATAAAGGAAAATCGGTAAACTGGGTAGGTTGAATCAAAGGTAACATCATCGCTACCATGAGCAAAAGTTAAATCACTATCAGAACCATCTGAAGTTAAAGTTTTAATTAATGTCCAAACACCACCTCCGCCACCACTTGCGGCTTTTATTAAACCTGATGTTCTTCCAACATTATCTGAAATTATGCCTGTCATGTAGTTAATCCATAAAGGCAAATATCGCCTGCGTCTATATTTGAAGTAGTAGTGCCTGACAGTAGTTTGAACTGAATAGCATCAACCGCACTCGTACTATTCACATAGCCAGCAACAAGATTTAATAAATTTCCATTATCGTTACTATAATGAGTAGTAGTTGCTAAAAAATGTTTAACATGCGTGGTATTCGAAGGGTCATAAAATTGTAAAAATCCACATAAGGCTTGATCGTTGTCAGTTCCAACACCATCTGCTGTACTCATACTTTGAAAATTTGTTGAATTTGCAAGTGCATTTACACTACCTGATCTAAAATTTATATTTCCAGCCGAACCATCTTCTTTATGATAGGTTTGAACATACGAAGTTTGCATAGAAACACCATAAGAACTTCCAGCATTTGTACTAACTTGAAACATGAAATCACTTGCATTTACAGATGGGTGGATATCTTTGAAAGTAAATAGGTATTCTTTATATGTGGAATCGAATACAACATCTGACGACCCATCTACGAATGATGTAGTTGCCGCACCTGAAGCTGATATTTTTTTTATAAAATTCCACGCACCTCCACCTGCAGGTGCTTTTATTATTCCTGAATTATCAAGAACATTTTGAGCAATAATTCCACTCATTGAAATTACCTCGTCTGATCTAAATAGCTTACAACTATATCAACATTAGCTGACGATGCAGTTGCGGCGCATAAATGATCTTCATCTTCAATAACGAACTTGGTAGTTAGTTCAAAAGTTTCATTTGCACCAACAGCTTGATCTGATAATAATTCATAATCAGTTCCGCCACCACCATCGTCAATGTAAAGATCAACTGTTTCAGCCGCACCAGCAGTTTCTGTTACAAAAATAGATAGAATAGTATAAGTATGACCATTCACTCCATTTATTAAAACAGATTCAGAGTTTGTTACTCCAGCTGTATGAGATACCTTTAATACTTCACTTGCCATATTTTCTCCTTAATTAAAATCCTAATACCAATGCTTTACCTGTACTTGATAAAGTAGGATTCATTGTTGTTGTTATTTGTATTACTCCTGTACCTTTAGCAACAATTCCTAAACCAACATTTGAATCAGTACCAGTTGCAGTTATTGTTGGGTCATTTCCTGTTGCGGCATTAGTAACATCAAATTGATTTACTGCCGATGCAGTTGTTTGAAATATTATTTGTTCATTATTATTTTCATCAGAAATAAAATGAGCATCATCTATTATAATATTATGAGAGTTGGTATCTAAATTTCCGCCTAATTGTGGAGAAGTATCCCCAACCAAATCAGCAGAAACAGTAGAATCTAACCAATTAACAGTATTAGCTGAATAGTTAAAAGTGCAAAGTGAAATTTGATCTGACCCATCATAAAATTTTAATGTTGGTGTTGTTGCAGAGGTGGTGTCTAACCATAGACTTCCAGCCACTTGTGATCCTGGTGCAGAAGTTCCAGAATTAAGTGTATTAATTGCCCCAAGAATACCATTTAATTCAGAACGAAACGCACTAAATCCTTGATTGGCTAAACTGTAATCTGAAACTGCACTCATAAATTTTTCCTATTTGTTAAATCTTTACAATATTTAATTATACCTTTCAAGTTTAGCATTAACTTTTTAACCCATGTCCTTTGGCTACATAATCAAAAGTTCTATTTTGAGCGGCTCCTCCGCTATTGTAAAAGGTAATTGTAAATCCTGTTTTGGTTTTGCTAGTGATAGCGTAATAATCTCCAGTGGCCATATTCTGAGCCGCGATGCCAATGGCTGGACTTGAATAAAAAGCATTGGTATATGTTATTGCTTTGGATCCTGCACCACTAGCTACATCTTCTTCACTTTCTAATCTTTTCTCTAATACTAATTTCATTTGCATTTTTGAAACTTCAGGTCTAGCTTTATTATTTCCACTTGTTAATTTTAATCTAAATTTAAAATATCTTCCTTTAACTGTAGATTGTTGAGATATATCTTGATAAGTAGAAATTGCACCTAAAGAACTTTCACTAGAACCAACTTGTAAAAACGCATCACATTGAGAGCCTGAACTTCCATCAAATGGGCCAGGTGCATTATCAAAAAGTGAAGCACCACGACCACTATCAAATAAATCATAAAGGTCATTTGCTAACATATCAATAGTTGATTGAAAAGTTGCATCATAAACTGCGTCTAAACTTATTTCAGTTGAGCCAATATAAAATCCTGATGATTCTATATTTGCTTGATAGTAACTTGGATTAGAAGTAGCATCAGTTCCACCTAAATCAAAATCTCCAGATGCTGAATCAAAATTTCCAACAGTAGAATCAAATAAAGTTATTGTATCAAGTGTGGCTATATCAGTATTATCGGAACTCATACCTTTAACACAATTCCCATCAAAAGTACCATTCCAAGTTTGCCCAGTTACAGCACTAGCAGATTCTTCATTGTAAGTTGCAACTGTTGTAAAGTGTTCTAATCCAGAAATATTTGTATAAACAATTTTTTCGTTATCTGATTCGTTTCCTAATTTGTCCACGGCCTTGATTAAGAAGGCTCCAGTCCTCGCATTAATTGTTACATTATTAGATTTTCTTCTTACAACTTGCGTTAAATTTGTTGAACTTGCCCAACTAGCACTACTTGTTACATCTTGATAACGAATTGAATAATAAGAAACATCTAGGTCTGAAACTGGCTCCCAAGATAATTGCATTTGATTTGACCCAACCATTGAAATAGATAATTCATTTACATCGCTAGGCGTATCTGTTGCGCCAACAACTGTATGAGTTCCTGAAGTATAACCTGAAGAAACACCCATTGAGTTAATTGCCTTTACCCTTACTGAATATTCTATCCCATCTACTACATTTAATTGATGATAATTTAATATTGAAGCTAATCCTGTTGCTATAACTTTATAATCACTTTCAGAAGTTTTTTTAGTTTCAATTTGATAGTATTGAACAAACTTATCGGTACTAGCACCAACTAATATATTTAATCTAGTTAAAACAACTCCATCTGAATATTCAATTAATTCGTCGGAGAGTGTTAAACTTGCTGGAGCAATAACAGAAAAAGGATTAGGTAAAGTAGTATCTGGTATTGTAGCCGCTTGTGCTTTTGTTGCCCAAGTATAGAATGCCGCTTGGTATTCTGTAAGCTGTAGTTCCACAGTTAAATCAGAATTAACTTGCATACCTTGTACTCTAAATGTTTTAGCAGAAAATGATGGTGTAGAGTGTGTTACATTTACTAATTCTCCTACCATTAAATCTAATCCTGTTGCATCACATCTTAAAGCAACATTCATATTATTTCTACTTCTTCTACAAATTACCTCCGCTAGCTCCTCCGCCTGATAAATATTCGTAATAGTAGGAAAATCAAACCTTCCTTCCTGAAGAAAACCACCATCGGCAGTTTTCATTGTTGCGTGTTGATCTGCACTTGTTAAACCTGAATCGTCCACAGGTGGCCATTGTATTTCATCGACTTGATAATTTTTATCAGGATTAACAAAGGTAACTATAACTCTATTAAATCTATCATTTCTTGTTAAACTTGAAACTTTAATTCCACCTAAAATATTATCTTCTGTTAAACTTATTGAAGCACTTCCAGTTGATTCAGCTAAAACTTTATATTCTCCATTTGCATAATTTAAGTATCCTCTAAAGCCAGAAACTAATTGTTTTAAATTATCAATACATTTTTTTTTAGTATCTAAAACATAATTCATATCTAGTAAATCAATAGCACTTGCTGATCCATAAGGAGTAACATCTGTATCGCAAACATCTGCGGCAGTTTGCCAATCAGCATAATCTCCATCAAAATAACTATTAGCAATTCCTAATCCAAATCTTGTATTTCTCATATAGTCTAAAGTACATAGAACAGGATTATTAGACCATGCCCAAGTTGAATCTGTATCTTCTCTATGTGAGCCAGATCCACCAGTTTTTGTACCATCTAAATTTGGGTCATAAACTTTTCTTCCTTTAATAACTGCTTTAACATCTGGAATTGCCATAAAAGCGTCCATGTGCCATTTAAACTTTAAAGCCAAATAACTAACACCTCTTAATCTATGGTTAGATGTCCAAGATGATAAAGCACCAACTGTTGTATTATAAGTTTGATCGTCCCTACCATCATACCAAGTTACTGATATTTTTGATTCGCTATCTTTATAAAAATTTGAATCTCCACTTCCTACTGTTCTTTCTGTTCCATGTGTTAATGTTCCAGACCAAGTAACTAATTTATCGTCTATGTAAATTTGTTCACAAGATTCAACACCACCTTCGCATAAAGCAAAAATCATATAAAGGAACTCGTTATCGGTTCCTGAGGTCTCCATAAAAACTCCAGTGCCACCCACTTTTCTTTGTCCATAAATAACAGGTAAAGGTGCGTTTGAAGAAGTTTTATTTACTAATACACCTTTTGCTACTTGTTCTGGCATATTATCCATATTTGGAGTGTCAGGTGTTTCTGGCCCTTTTAACCAACCTATTACTTGAATGCCTATTGATATTGCTGAAATCCAACCACTATATTTTTGTAAAAATTTAATATAAGGAGCAATAAATTTAACAGCAGGTGCTACAAAACTTGTTGCCGCATTCCATGCATCCTTTAAAAAAAATGATTTTATTCCTGTTGGATTAATAGGTTTATTAGCACCACCTAAACTTTTTAATATTTTTTCTTCGTTCTTATTTATATAAACAATATATTCGCCTTTAGGAGCATATTTGTTTAATATTTTTTTTGCCCAATATATTTTAAATCGTTTAAAAAACATTATGCTCTACCCCATTTAATATCTCTAATTGTTAAAGCTGAAAATTCAAAACCTTTATCTCCTGAAAAATGTCTTTGTTGAGAAGTATCGGCAGTAGTTCTACCATTTATTTTATTAAAATTACCAAAATGATTTGTTGCTGATATTGATAAACTAGCATTAGTTCCAGCATCGTTAATTTGAAAATCTGATAAATTGCCATGAAATAATAAAAATGGGTCAGCGATAGCAGTAGTTCCACTTATTACTGCTCGATAAACTTTTATATCAACGCCTAAAACATCATTATTTAAAACAGTTGAAATTAAAGATTGATCTACGCCACTAAATATTAAATCAATACTATTTTTAATTGGAGTATTAGATTCAGGAACATTACCTACTCCTAATAAAGTTCCATCAGCATTATAGGTTTGAGAACTACCCTCTATATCATCTACTATATCAAAAGAGTTATCTGTTTTTCTTACAGGTGTTGCAAAACCTAAATAAACTAAATGGCAAAATGTAGGTGTATCTGCTAAGGCGTTTTTGACTGCTGTTGTTAAACCTCTTGTCATTTATTTTTTCCATTTGAAAGTTTGTTTAATTGATTTTGTATTTTTTTCTTTTCCATTTGTTGATTCTCCCATTTCTAAAGTAGTTGTATCTGGAGATATACTATAAACACAGCCAGTCAAAAGAATTAAAATAATCAGTAATCGTTTCATTTATTTTTCTTCTTTTTCTTCTTTTTTTTCTTTTTTTGCTTACCTTTATCAAAAGTATTCCAACCTATTTCCTCAATATCTTTTTCCATTTTAGATACCTTTTCTTTTAATACAGCTACATCTGATTTAAGTCCAACAGTAGTTGATAATGACCAACCAGAAAGAGCAATTAAAATAGCCAAAAGTACAGTAATAATTTTATCGTTCATTAGTTATAACTATATCCTGTGTTTCCTGATTCTAATTTTTCAAATAATTTTTTATGTTGATCCATAATTTCTTCATCTGAATCCATCATCTTATCCATTTTATCTTCTAGTTTTATAACTTGTCTTTCAAGTTTCTGTACTTTATCTTCATGTACTGCTTGAATAGTTGAAAGTTCAAAAGTTCTTGAAAGCGACCAACCAGCTAACGCTAATAAAATTCCTACCAACATTGTCATTAATTTTTCTATCATTCTAATATTAAAGAAGTAATTTTTTTCTCTCCCATATAAATCTCAATGTTTGCTTTAGATTTAATACATTTATAAATAACTCTATCTTCAGGTTTTTTATCCCTCATAGCATATCTTTTTGCTTTTAAACATTTAGACAAGCTGTCTTGGATTCTATGTTCCTTAATCTCGTGATCCATTATTAATAAAAGTGCAAAAACTGTTTCAATCATTAGTGAGTACCATTCGCCTTTCTTAAACCATCTTTTAATTTTTCTACATCTTCTAATAGTTTATCAACTTGTTTAGATAAAAATTCTATATTTACTTTATTGTGCATACCACCTTCTAGCATTTTAGTATGTTTTTCAATTTGACCAGCGATATGCTCGATTAACATAAATTGCTCCGAATCGGCAGGTAAACTTCCTAATTCTCCTCTTGGCCATTTAATCCTAAAATCGGTATTCTTTTCTAAATCACTACTCATTAACTTGTAATTTGTTTCAATATTATTAAGTCTTTCAACTAAACCAAAATAGGACCAAACACCAATTGCTACTGCTCCTATTATGGAGATTAAATTCTTTAATGGCATATCTACATTTGTTTTTTCACTTATTTTCATTAAAACGCCTCGCATACATCAAAATCATAATTATATAAATCATTAATACCCATACTATATTGTTGAACATTACCTGTTAAATAAACAGTAAAAGGAACATCATCATAAGTTACAGCTTCATCATTTGCCAATGCTTCAATAATTGGTGGCTCTATTGTTACAGTTGCCGCATTACTAGATGGAGTAACATCGGAAACCACCATGTAAACTTTTGTGTGATTTGCAAATTTTATAAAATCACCCGCCTTTAGTGAACCAGCAGAATCAGCATTAAACCCATCTATTGCTATTGTACTATCTCCTGCTGTATGAGAGCCATTAACTGCTATAGATGTTGTTTCTGATCCTTGAGCATCAGATATAGTTGGGGGAATAACAGTAAAGGTTTCTTTTTGTCCTCTTTGTTTAGTTATAAAAGCAAGTATAGGTGCAAATTCTGCTCTAGTTAAGTTTTTATAACTACAAGTAAATTTCCATCTTTGATTATCAATTTTTCTAGCAAATCTTCTTCCACTATCAGATATTGAAATTAAAGTATTACTTTCATCTTTAAAATTCATAGCATTAAAAACTGGTGATGTAGGTAATTGTCCACTCATTAAATTAAATTACTCTTTCCTTGTTGATTAACTGCACTATTAATCATGCTAACTATCATACCTCTTTCATTAGCTAATAACGCTTGAAACCCAGCAGTATCAACTGCATTAATAGTAAAATTAACATTTACATTTTGTCCACCAACTCCTGGTGCAATATATCCAGCACTATTAGGAATAAATGTTTCAGGTCCTCCTTCACCAACCATATAAGGTTTATTTTCTGAAACTAATCCACCTTGTCGTCTTGGTGTAAAT